>Ga0256407_10002732_pt1 | contig 32992 bp, 28 predicted proteins | sample RumenRJG_04DNA_FD_193489 | JGI IMG/M metagenome (GOLD analysis project Ga0256407, IMG submission 193489) | Bovine rumen microbial communities from Lethbridge, Alberta, Canada - RJG_04 | ecosystem: Host-associated > Mammals > Digestive system > Stomach > Rumen | place: Canada: Alberta...
GGCCGATGCACATATAGCCCTCGATATCGCCCACGCCCTCGCCGCGGATGCGCTGGGCCTTGCGGCAGGCGCAGACCATGGCGCAGAACTTATCGTACTTTTGCAGCCAATGGGACAGATGCTCCACGCTCACGGAGGTCGACGCGCCCTCGATGGCCTTCTCCACGGGGATGACGTGCATGCCGATGCCCGCGCCGCCGGGCGGGATCAGCTTCGCCGCCAGCTCCAGCGGCTCCTGCGGAGCGAGGTTGAACATCGTCGCGACCTCGGGATGCTCGTCGGCCAGCGTCGGATGCTCGACCATGTACTCGCCGGAGCCGACGACCCACTTGGGGATCCAGTACTGGATGTGCCGGTCGGGATTGTCGCGGTTCTGCTCCAGAATACCGATCCAGAGCAGGTGGTCGATGACCTTCTGCGCGTCGGCGACCGTCATGTTGTTCTCCGCCGCCAGCCACTCGGTCGTGCGGCCGATGCGGCGCTTCTGAAAGCTGAGCATGAAGCGGACCTCGTCCTTCGTCAGCAGACGGTCGAGGATCCAGAAATCCATGTGGTTTTCCTTCATGCCGCCGCGCAGCTTGCGGGGAATGTTGTCCGTGATCATCTGCGCCAGCTTTGTGACGAGTTCCTTCTTTTCGGGGTCGTCGCAATGATGATCCGTCACGGGATAGTCCCGCTCGTTGACGTGGATCATCGGGTTGACTTCTTTGACCATGTTCTCTCCTTCTGTCTCTGATCGGCTCCCGCCGCTTACTTCTGCCAGTCGTTTACCTGCCGGCGCAGCCAGTCGACCCACTTGTCCACGCCCTCGCCGGTCTTGGCCGAGATCGGGAATATCTCCAGCCCGGGATTGCGCATGTGCGCAAACTCCGTGACCTTTTCAAGGTCAAAATCAAAATAGGGCAGCACGTCGATCTTGTTGATGATGAGGACGTTTGCCACCTCGAACATCAGCGGATACTTGAGCGGCTTGTCGTGCCCCTCGGGCACCGAGAGGATGACGGCGTTTTTGACCGCGCCGGTGTCGAACTCCGCGGGGCAGACGAGGTTGCCCACGTTCTCCAGCACCACAAGGTCAAGGTCCTCCGTGCCGAACTCGGTGAGTCCCTGACGCGTCATATCCGCGTCCAGATGGCACATGCCGCCGGTGTGGATCTGGATGGCGCGGGCGCCGGTCTCCAGAATGGCGGCGGCGTCCACGTCGGAGTCGATGTCCGCCTCCATGACGCCGATCTTCATCTCGTCCTTCAGCGCGGCGATGGTGCGCCGGAGCGTGCTGGTCTTGCCGGAGCCGGGCGAGGACATCAGATTCAGCAAGAACGTCTTCTGCTCCTTGAGCTGCGCGCGCAGCCGATTCGCGTCAGCGTTGTTGTCCGCAAAGATACTCTCCTTGACTTCGATCACTTTGATCGGGTCCATGGCAGGGTCCCTCCTTTGTATAAAAGCCTGTAATAATTATAGTTTCGTTCCGCTTTGCGCGCAAGTGCTTTTTGCTGTCAGCGCGCGAAAAGCAGAAAAACCGCTTGATTGCTGACTTCCGACCACGCTGACGCCAACCTATCCCATCGCGGGATACAGTCAACAATCAAGCGGCACATGGGAAGCAGCGCTCAAAGCGGCTCCGGGGCGCGAGTCTGGGGCTGTACTCCTTTCTCTTCCTGCTGGCAAGAGAGTCACTCTATCCGAAGTGTTTCAATAGCAGCGCATATGCTTGTGTATGATAAAGAAGCAGACAACAAAATGATAGGCAGGAAGCCTTGCTGTTCCGTTTCTCTTATGTTTGTTTGTAGAGCCTACGACCCGGGATTCCTCCCTTTAGGGATCGAGGTTGCACCGATCGCCATGCCGCTGTCCCGGCGCGTCTATACCTTTCCGGAGCTCGCGCGTCAGAGCTTTCATGGCCTGCCCGGTCTGCTCGCCGACAGCCTGCCGGATAAGTTCGGCAATGCAGTCATCGACGCCTGGCTGCGGAGCCAAGGCAGAAGCCCGAAGTCTTTCAACCCGGTCGAACGGCTCTGCTATGCCGGCAACCGCGGCATGGGAGCTCTGGAATACGTACCGGCGCGCGGCCCCAGCACACCAGAATCGAGTATGCCTATCACCGGATGGCAAAGGACGCCGGGATCGGGATGAATGAGTGCAGGCTGTATGAGGAAAAGGGCCGGTATCATTTTATGACGCAGCGCTTTGACCGAGACCCTTTGACCGGCGGCAAACTGCATATGCAGTCTTTGGGTGTTCACTTTATGCCGGAATACCCGGTTTCCTCTATTATGAACTGCCCTTCATCCGACAGGATCCAGTCGATCAGGCGGGCAGCTTTTTCATTTTTACATTCCCGATATGTCACCGCATACAGCGGCGTGACGATTGCGTAAGCGCCGCTTTTGATGTTCTCAACAGAGGGATAAACACCGTCGACACTGAGCATCTTGACATTTGGATTGGCGATCAGCGTGTCGAGATAATATCGGAACGAAAAGCCAATCGCGCCGACGCTGTTCCGATAGTTCGAAACAGTATTGATCATGCCATCCATCAAATCCTGTACCTGCTCAGTGGGTGGCTCCATGATCGGCGTATCGCCCATAAAGCGAAGAAGCATACTCTGGCTCCCGCTGCCCTTGTTCCGCTGATACGCAGTAATTTTTCTGCTCTCTCCGCCAACTTCCGACCAATTTGTGATGTCTCCGGAATAGATGGCGCGAAGCTTGTCTCCGGTCAGTGAGTCAACCGGATTCTTGCGATTCACAAAGAATACAAATGCCTCGTAACCGATGGGGATATATTCAAAGGTCGTGTGGTTTTGCTCCGCATACTCCCGCTGTTCTTCGGAGGGGTATGCACCGAAAAAGATGTCGATCCGTTTCTCAGCCAGCCTGCGATAGCCCTCCACGGTGTTGGAGTAATTGAACGAGCTGTCTACCTGCCCCGCCATACCACCCAGAGTTACCGTATCCGGGTATACCGCATGGACAAAGGCGGAGTAAACCGGGAATACCGCCGCCGCGCCGTCCAGCCGCGGGAGGTTGTCGGTGAGATGGAGCGAGGCGTGATCCAGCCGAACGATCTTGCTGTTCTCATCAAAGGGCAGGTATTCCCGCACATTGATATTCGGCGTGGTGTTGATCGTGATGCTTTTCTGATGTATACGGTAAAGCCCCTCCGCCGCACAGGAAATCAGGCATAGGCAGAGCGCGGCGCAACAGTATTTTGAAGCCGCTCTTTTGTTTTTCGCCCACATAAGCGGTATAGCCATGAGCGGAAGCCACAGAAAACCCAGTATGGTCAGCGTCGTCAGACGAATGGAAACCATATTGAGAAGCATTGCGACCATTCCAAAAAAAATGCGCCCGCAAGGACAAGGATCCTCCCGATTATTTTGAAAAGAATTGCTTTCATCCTGCGGTCTCCTGCCGATTCAGCGTATTTCTGCTTTGCGTCACAGCCGCTCAAAATAGCAAAAGTGGTCCAGAGTCAGCTTATCCAAAAAGTTGAAAAAACACCCAATTTCCGAAGAAATCAGGTGTTTTTCTGGTGCGCGGTACAGGACTCGAACCTGTGACCCCCATGCACGTCAAGCAAAAGCTCCATACACCCCTCAAGCCCGCTTAAATAAAGGGCTTGAGCGGTATCGACTTTTGAAATTTCCCGCATTTTTCCCGCACCCTTGCTTTGCCAGCCTTATTTTTCGCGGGAAAACGCGAACAGAAAGCCCTTTTCACTTGCGCCGTATTCTACCATATTGAAGGCAAATCATCAAGGTTTTTCGTTTCATACCTCAACATATTCACAGCCAGCAGTGAGGTTCCTCTTTTATCCACTCCGCGCTTGACTTTTCCGTCAATCGGGCATACTATCTATTACGAAGATTTTATGCAAATACAAGATTTCTCGTAATAGGAGGGCGTGATGAAGGAAATCAAGCGAGACCTCTATCTCAACAAGCTGATTGACCGCCGCGAGAACGGCTCCATTAAGGTCATCACCGGCATCCGCCGCTGCGGCAAGTCCTATCTGCTATTCAACCTCTACTACCGATACCTGCTGGAAAGCGGCGTTCCGGCGGAGCGCATCATCCGCATCCCGCTGGACGATGATGAGCATGAGGAACTGCTCGACGGCAAGGCGCTGGGTGCCTATGTGCGCTCGCTGGTCAACGATAGCGACCAATTCTACGTCTTTCTCGACGAGGTACAACTGGTCGATGGGTTTGAAAAAGTGCTGAACGGCCTGAACCGCCGCGAGAATCTCGACATCTATGTCACCGGCAGCAACTCCAAGTTCCTCTCCACGGACATTCTGACGGAGTTCCGCGGGCGCGGCGACGAGGTGCGCGTCTATCCCCTGTCGTTCGCGGAGTATGTCTCCGCCTGCGAAGGCACCGCGCAGGACGCATGGGCGGACTACTTCACCTACGGTGGGCTGCCGCTGATTCTCTCCCGCAAGACCGACGAGCAGAAGTCCAAGTATCTGACCGACCTGTTCCGGAAGGTCTATCTCGACGACATCATCGACCGCAATCAGCTGCGCGGCGACGCCATCATGGACAATCTGGTGAACGTCCTCGCCTCCAGCGTAGGGTCACTGACCAATCCAAGCAAGCTGGCGAACACCTTTGAGAGCCGCGGCATGGGACACGTCTCCGACAAGACCATCGGCAGCTATATCGGCTATTTACAGGACGCGTTCCTCATTGAAAAGGCAGAGCGGTACGACGTAAAGGGCAGAAAGCACATCGGCTCGCCGTTCAAGTACTACTTCTCGGATGTGGGGCTGCGGAACGCGCGGCTGAACTTCCGGCAGCAGGAAGAGAACCACATCATGGAGAACTTCATCTACAACGAGCTGCTGATTCGAGGGTTCAACGTGGATGTCGGCATTGTGGAGCATCCGGAGAAGAAGGACGGCAAGCGGGTTTTGAGCCGCTATGAGGTGGATTTCGTCTGCAACAAGGGCAGCCAGCGATACTATATCCAATCGGCGTTTGCTATCCCCGACGAGGAAAAGCTGGCGCAGGAGCAGCGCTCGCTGCTCCTGACAGGCGATTTCTTCAAAAAAATCATCGTGACACGCGACGCCGCCAAGCCGTGGCACAACGAACAGGGTGTGCTGATTGTGAACGTGCAGGACTTTCTGTTGAATGAGAACAGCTTGGAGCTGTAGAGAGGCTGTCATCTTGGCAGAAGCACAAGATGGTGCGAAAGAAGGTATCCTCAAAAGGAATACCTTCTTTCGATTTGATTGTATTACTTGTTGCCTGCGCTGAAGCGCATGAGCATCATCGCTATCGCGCCCAAATGGGCTTACCGATTGAACTCCCGATACAGCATCTCCGCCAGCGCGGAGGCAATCGCGTGATACTTGCTCTTGTTCTGGAACATGCTCGAAAACGCCTCGGTCTGCTCGACATAGCAATCCTGCGCCACGGCGTCGAAGGTCTTCGGGAAGATGCTCTCCGCGAACACCTGCGGGTCGGCGGACTTCGCCACCTTGCGAAGCTTCTTGTCCTCCTTGAGGCGGTCATGCAGCGCGTACAGCACCACGCGGTCAGCATCGGTGAAGCTGCCGTTGAACATCTGGTTGATACGCTCGATGACCTCCGCAAGCGGCTCCTTTGCCTCCGGTGACGCCGCGCCCTTGGAGCTGGCTGGGTCGTAGACGCCGCTCTCGTCCTTGAGCGCAATAACGCCCTTGAAGGTCTGTTCCAGCTTGTAGAATTCCAGCTTCAACGCACCGTCGAGGTCCATCATGGTCGAGGATTCGTTCGGCAGAAGCCGCAGCAGATAGGAGCCGAATACATACTCCTTCTGCATGTCCTTATCGAACATCCGGCACACCTGCGAAATGTACCCGTACCACTTGATGAACGACCGAAGCAGGCGGCGGAACTGATAACGCTCGTCGGCGGTCTTGCCGTTGTAACGGTCAGCGACGGGCTTGAGCGCCGAGGTCATGCGCCCCTGTGCCTTCGCGTCCTGCTTCTTGCCCGAGAAATAGATGGTGGAGAAAGCGTCAATATCCGCATCCGCATAGAGCTGATAGTCCCGCAGCTCCCGCTGAGTCTGGTAGATGAGGTCGACGTTGACCTCCTGCGAAAGCGTTGTCTCCTGATAGAAGGGCTGGAACGCCTCTTGAATATCCTCGGCACTGTTCACGAAGTCCAGCACGAAGGTGTCCGTCTTGCCCTCGCAAGTACGGTTGAGGCGCGAGAGCGTCTGTACACACTTCACACCACGGAGCTTCTTGTCCACAATCATCGTGTGCAGCAGAGGCTCGTCGAAGCCCGTCTGGTACTTCTCCGCCACCAGCAGTACATTAAAATTGTCGTGGAACTCCGCCTTGGTCTGCTCCTCGGAGATGTGGCTGCCATCCTTGCGGACATTCAGGCGCGGCTCGGTGAACTCCTCGTCGCCGTCCTTGACCGCCCCGGAGAATGCCACCAGCACGTCGATGTTGCGGTAGCCCTGCTCCTGTATGTAGCGTTTGACCTCATGATAGTACCGCACCGCGGCGAGGCGGGACGAGGTCACGACCATCATCTTGCCCTTGCCGCCGATGGCGTTCGCCGTGGTCGAGAGAAACGTCTCCACAATGATTTGCGCTTTCTGACTGATATTATACGGGTGCAGCTCCTCAAAGCGCCGGATGACCTTCGCCGCCCGCGACGCCGGAACGTCAGGGTTGTCGGGGATGGTCTTGGCAATCTTGAAGCAGGTGTGGTAGGTCATGTAGTTCTGGAGCACGTCCATGATGAAGCCCTCTTCGATGGCCTGCCTCATCGAATAGACGTGGAATGGGTGGAAGCTGCCGTCCTCGCGCTCCGTGCCGAACATTTCGAGCGTCTGTCCCTTGGGCGTGGCGGTAAACGCGAAGAACGAGAGGTTCTTATGGCGTCCATGCACCAGCATCTCCCGCACCAGCTTGTCGTCGCGGTCGATTTCATCCTCCGCCCTGCCCTCTATCTCCGCATACTCCCGCAGCGCCGCCTCCGTGTCCGCGAGGGCGGCCTTCAGCTTGACGGCGGAGGAGCCGGTCTGGGAGGAATGCGCCTCATCCACGATAACGGCGAAGTTCTTGCCCGCTGTGCTGTCCACTTCCTCATAGATGACCGGGAACTTTTGCAGCGTCGTCACGATGATGCGGCTGCCGTTGTTGATGGCGTCGCGCAAATCACGACTCGACTTGCCCTCTCCGATGGTCTCCACCGTGCCGATGGTGTGGTCGAGACCCGAAATCGTGTCTTGCAGCTGCCGGTCCAGCACCGTGCGGTCGGTCACGATGATGACCGAGGCGAAAATCGCCTTGTCCAGCTCATCGTGCAGTGAGGCGAGGCGGTATGCCGTCCACGCGATGGAGTTGGACTTGCCCGAACCGGCGCTGTGCTGAATGAGGTAGTTCCGCCCCGCGCCGTTCGCGCGCACGTCGGCGATGAGCTTGCGCACCACGTCGAGCTGATGGTAGCGCGGGAAAATGAGCCGCTTTTCCTTCTTGTCGAAGTGGATGAACTTCTGGATGATGTCCAGCAGGCTGTCCTTCTGCAGGACCTGCTCCCAGAGGTAGGCGGTCGGATACCCGTCCGGGTTGGGCGGATTGCCCTTGCCGCCGTCGCGTCCCGCGCCGTTGCTGCCTTGGTTGAACGGCAGGAAATACGTGTCGCCCTTGGCGAGCTTCGTCGCCATCCACACCTCGGTGTGGTCGACGCAGTAGTAGGCCAGGACGCGGCGGTTGAACTGGAAGCAAGCCTCGCGTGGGTCTCGGTCGTACATCCATTGCCGCTTGGCGTTGTCCACCGTCTGCCCCGTGTACTGGTTCTTCAGCTCCAGCGCCACGACGGGGATGCCGTTGAGCACCAGCACCATATCCACGCTGTTGCGGTTGCTCGCGGAGTAGTACCACTGGCGGACACAGGTGCAGACGTTCTGCTCATAGAGGTCGTTCGCCGTCTTGTTGAGGTGGGATTCCGGCTTGAAGTAGCAGACGCGGAAGGTGATGCCGCGGTGCTTGAACCCGTGGCGCAGCACAGCGAGCAGACCGTCCGCCTCGCAGGCGTTGTTGAACGCGAGAACGAACTTGCGGACAGGGTCGCTGCCGCAGGTGTTCTCGAACCGCGCCCACTCCCGCGGCTGGGTATCCTTGATGAAGCGGATGAGGGTATCGGTGTAAAGCCCCGCCGCCGGGTCGTAGGCGTCGGTGGTCTTGGTGTACCCGCCCGCCGGAGAGATGAGGAAGGATTCGATATCGGATTCAAAGCGGCGCTCAGTGGTAATCATTCTCTCTCTACGAAAACGCTCAATCGCTTTTTCTATAGACATTAATTCTACATACGCTCCATTCAAGAGGAATTGAACTAATCCACTCTGTTGAGCATTCCTTCATCTTCCGTCCCGGGCGGATGCCCTTGGTGACCGCCTGCGTGATGACGGACTGCTTGAGCTTTTTGTATTCCTCGATGGATGCACGCGTCTTCTCAATAACGGCGTCAATGCGGGCGCACTCGGCATCGAGATAGTCAGATATACGCCTCTGCTCCTCAATGCTCGGAAGCGGGACAATTCTTCTTAGCATATCATGAGAAGAAATGCGAAGCCTTATTTCCAAGATTCCATTCGCATATTTTCGAAGTTCTTTTTGAAACCCAACATTCTGAAAGAGATAGTTTACGAAGCGCAAATCGGCCTTATTAGTGTTCTTATAAACATAGTATACTGGGCTAACGCAGCCATAGTATTTTGAAATGCCAACGGAGCCGATGAGAACATTCATGCTGTTGATAACAAGAGTATTCTCAAAAGCAAGCCCGTATTGTGAATAGTCCTCTTTTGCTTTGTTTCCCTGATTCCCTTTTTCTTCGTAAGGGACAACGCCAAGTTTGTTAGTCAATGAAAGAACATTTGTCGTCCGAATGGGGTCGTTTTTTTCTTTGATTTCCTCCAGACACCATTCAAGTCTGCCAATGTTCCACTCCCGCGGTATCTCGCCAATCCACGCAATGCCGCTGTCCTTCATCTCCCGCGCCATGCTCAGCCCTCCTTGTGGAACAGCGCACGCAGGCTGTCGGAAATCTCCGTCTCCAGCGCCGTGATGCGCGCCATGATATCCTCCGTCTTCTCCGGCGCCTGATACTCGTAGAAATACCGCGTCATCGGTATCTCATAGCCCACCTTGGTCTTGCTGCGGTCAATCCACGCATCCGGCGCGCAGGGCAGCACCTCGCGCTCGAAATAGGCGTCGATATCCTCATCCAGCGGCACGTTCTCCGTGTCGCGCAGGGCGCTGTCCGCTACAGGCTTGCCCTTCTTTTTGACGATTTCGCCCTGCTCGTCCCGCTGCGGACGCTCCACCACGATTTTGTGGTAGCCGAACGCCACGGAATCGAAAATCTTGCTCTCACAGTACACGCCGCCCTTGTCGCCGTAGACCTTGTTTTGAAAATCGCCGTAGGCTTCGACAATCAGCTTGCGGCACGCTTCGGTGATGTCGTTGCGCTTGGTGCCGATGGACTTGCGGCGCGGCTCATAGCAGTGGCTGGCGTCGATGAGCTGCACCTTGCCCGCGCGATACGAGGGCTTGTTCTTGTTCAGCACCCAGATGTAGGTGGTAATTGGGGTGTTCATAAACTGGTCGGTGGAGAGCTGCACAATGGCGTCCAGCCAGTCGTTCTCTAAAATATAGCGCCGAATCTCGGATGGGCCGGAGCCCGCGTCGCCGGAGAACAACGGCGAGCCGTTCTGGATAATCGCCATTTTGCCGTCCTCGGCGAGCTTGGCAAGCCCGTTGAGGACGAAGAGCTGCTGTCCGTCGGAAATCTTCGGCAGCCCCGGCGCAAAGCGTCCCTTGTCACCCAGCGCCGCCTCCGCCTCCACCGCCTTTTGCTCGCGCTTCCAGTCGATGCCGAAGGGCGGGTTGGAGATGACGCGGTCAAAGGTGTAGCCGGGGAACTTGTCCTCGGAGAGCGTGTCGCCGAACCGCATGTTGTTCGGGTCGCCGCCTCGGATCATCATATCCGCCTTGGCGATGGCGAAGGTCGCGGGGTTGAACTCCTGCCCGAAGCAGGTGACCTCGGTGTCGGCGTCAAGGGCGTGGATGCGCTCCTCCATGCAGGAAAGCATCTGGCTGGTGCCCATCGCCATGTCATAGACGGTGATGGTCTCGCCGTTGAAGCGGGTGTCGGCAACCAGAATGTCGGTCATCAGGTAGATGACGTCACGGGAGGTGAAGTGCGCTCCCGCCTCCTCGCCGTAGGACTCGTTGAAGCGCCGCACCAAATCCTCGAAGATGTAGCCGCAATCCACGGCGGAAATCTTATCGGGGCCGAGGTAGCCCTTGGCGCTGTTGAACTCCTTGATGACGAGGTAGAGCGTGTTGCTCTCCACCATGCGTTTAATGACGTTGTCGAAGTCGAACTTGGACAGCACATCCTGCACGTTGCCGGAAAACCCCGCGAGGTAGTCGCGGAAGTTCGCCTCGATGGCGTCCGGGTCGGCGAGCAGCGAGTCGAAGGTGAACTTGCTGGTGTTGTAGAACTGGTAGCCGGAGGCGCGGGTCATAAAGCCGTCGATAACTTCAAGGTGCTTGACCTTCTCGTACTGCTCCAGCACCTTGTCGTGTGTGGGCAGCAGGCAGTCGTGGAATCGCTTCACGACGGTCATCGGCAGGATGACAAGCCCGTATTCATGGGGCTTGAACGGCCCGCGCAGCATATCCGCCACGTTCCAGATAACGGTGGACTTCTCGGCAATGTTGACGCCGACGTTAGTGACTTCGCTCATATGTAGAATCCTCCTATGAGCTTTCCTTTCGCGTTGTTCGTTTTAGACTTTCGGAGGATTCTTACGAGGCCGTTATCACAAACCTTGACGATCCACCCGATGAACTCAAGCAACTCTATGCCGTGCGCTGGGGCATTGAAACCTCGTTCCGCGACCTCAAGTACACGATTGGCCTCTCTGCTTTTCACTCCAAAAAAGTGGAGCACATCCTCCAAGAGATTTTCGCAAGGCTTACCATGTACAACTTCGCCGAACGCATCACCACTTGCGTGGTCATTCGCTGCGGCAGCAAAAAGCACGCCTACCAAGCCAACTTTTCCGCCGCCGTACATGTTTGCCGCGAATTTCTCCGTGGAAATGTGCATCCACCCGATGTTGAAGCCTTGCTTGCGCGTTTTATTTCCCCTGTCCGACCCGACAGAAAAAGAGCGCGTAAGCTCACCCCGAAAGGCTTTGTCAGCTTCCTCTACAGAGTAGCATAACCGCGCTCTTTTGAAAAGCCTTTTTCGGCAGACTTGCGTCTGCTTCCTTTTCGCGCCCTTTTTGCTATACATCGAGCGCCACCCCCGAAAGGGTGACGCCCGATGTTTGCTCGTATTTGTTATCTTCCTGACATTGGCCGGACCGGCGGGCCTTCTCTTTTTATCCTTGATACGCTTCGTACACGCTGCGGCGGGTGAAGTCCTTTGCCGACGCAAAGCGCGCCGCGGGCAGCGCCGTCACCGGCGCGTCGGGGTCGGCGCCCAATGCAAGGAGCCCCTGCTCGCCGCACCACGCCATCGCGCCCGCGTAGGGGTGCGCCTTGCCGCTCGCGCGGATCATCGCCTCCCGCTTCGCCATGGCGTCCTTCTTCGGCGCAAGCAGCATCGCAAGCTCGCCCCAGGTCATCGTCTGCTCGAGGCGCAGCCGGTTGTCCGTAAACGCGACGCCCGCCGTCTCCGCGAGCTTCGCAAGCTTCGGCAGCAGCGGATCGTCCGCGCCCACGTCGGCGAAGGGGCTCTCCTCCATCAGCTTCTCCACGGTCACGACCTCGTAGCCGTACTCCCTGAGCAGCTTCAGCTGCTCGCCGAGGGCGAAGGCGATGGGCGTGCGCTTGCCCATGTTGTAGCCGTCCTTCTGGAAGATGATCTGTCCGCAGAAAAAGTCGGGGTTTGCCTCCAGCGCGGCGCGCATGGGGCCGATCATCGCGGCGACCTCGGCGTCCAGCGCCGCGTCGGGGTCCGGAAGCGTCGAGGGCAGCCAGCCCGCGCCGTCGAAGGACGCCGCCATGTACTGATAGCCGAGGCGGTCGTAGACGTCATAGCTGGTAAAGCCGTCGCCGATCTTGTCCACATAGTGCGGCGGGCGGCCCATGGTCAGCGCATAGCCGCAGCGCTCCCGCAGCAGCGTGTCGAGCCGCGTCAGATCCGCCACCGCCGCGTCCAGCGAGCCGAGATAGGCCCGCTTGCCGTAGACGAACGGCTTTTTGCCGAAGATGATGTGCCGGTAGCCGTGGTTCGTCAGCTGATGCCCCTCGTCCAGCATGCGGCGGATCAGCCGCTCGCAGTGCTCCGCGCCGCCGTGGGCGTCGCAGTGGATGTCGGGGTAGTGGTCGTATCGGATCCCGCCCCAGGCCGCGCTGCCGAGCTTGCCGGCCTCGTCGGGATAGTTCTCGCTCGTGTCGCCCACCACGTCGAAGGTCACGTGCGCGCCGTACTCGCGGAGCGTGTCGAGCAGCACGTCCGTCATCGCGCGGCCGCCGAAGCGGTCGGGCGAGGCGGGCAGATCCATCGGCCCGTCGTCGAACGTCATGGCGCAGACGCGCTTGCTTGTCTTCACGCGCTCGATGCGGCGGGTGTAGCCGACGCAGCGCTTTTCCTCGGGCAGCAGCTTCTTGACGATGGCTTTGCCCTTTTTGCCGATCTTTACGATCATGGACATGGGTCAGTTCCTCCCGAACAGATCTTCCGCCGCGCACTTCCCCGCAAACAGCAGCCATTTGCCGTAGGCTGCCGGACGGGCGCGGCGTTTTTTGAGTTTCGTGTACTGGCTGCGCGCCACGCAGAGCGACGCGCCGCGTTTTCCCGATATTTCGACGGGGGCGGTCAGCAGCGCCGCCTTCACCGCGTCCGAGCTCAGCTCCGGCACGTCCAGCATGACGACGCCGTTCCCGATCTCCTCGGGCACGTGGGCGTCGCTGCCTGCGAAGGGGCGCAGGCCATGCGCCGCGGCGAAAGCCTTCGCCAGCGCGTTCGCGTCGCGGATCTTGCGCTCGGCGCGGCCGTTCCAGACCTCGACGCCGTCCAACTGCGCGGCGATCGGCTCGATGCGGCGCGCATCGCGGGAATGCTCGAACGGGTGCGCCAGCACCGCGATCCCGCCCTGCGCGCGGATCGCGTCTACGGTATCGGCAAAGGGCAGCTTCCCGATGGGCTCTCGCAGAAACAGGCCCAGCAGGTGTCCGTACTCGGTGGAAAACTCGCAGCCGGGAATGACAAGGAAGTCCGGCTGCGTCGGCGCGGCCGTCAGCGTCACGTCGTGATCGGTGACCGCGATCCCCTGCAGGCCTGCGCGCCGCGCCGCGGCGATCATTTCCTCCACACGCATGCGCCCGTCATAGGACGCGTCGGAGTGGGTATGCAGATCCAGTCGTATCCGCATGGTCACAGCCTCGTGAGCGTCGAGCGCAGATACGCCCGCGCCGGACGGGGATCGTCCGGATCCTCGAACGCATCGGGGATGAGAAATCTGTCGTACAGCGCGGCTCTCGCCGCGTCGCGCTGCCCGTGCCGGTAGAGCGAGAGCGCCGCCAGCGTATCGTTGATCTGAAAGCGCATGCGGACGCCCACGTCGTAATCGCATCGGGGCGAATAGGAGACCTCCCGTCCCGAAGCCGCCTCGGCATAGCGCACCGCAATGGACGAATGAGCCAGCGCCGTCAGCGGAAAGCTGCCCCAGACGCGGGGATTGACCTCAAGAATATGGTCGCCCTTATACTCCACCATGGCAAGCCCGACAAAGCGGAATGCGCGCAGCAGGCGGAACGCTTCGTTGATCTTTTGGGGATCGTAGACGCTCTCGCAGCAGGTGGAGGGCCCGCCCGAAATCGGATACTCGCGGAGGCGGCGGTGGCAGAACGCGTCCAGCAGGCGGCTGTTTTTGTCCATCAGCAGGCACACGCCGCCGCCGTCGCCCGTCACGACCTGCTGCACCACGGGAGACGGATCGTATTGCCGCATGGCCTTGAGCGCGCGGTCGTATTCGCTCCGGTCCCGCGCGATGGTGTAGCGGTCGGCGGCTTTGAGGCCGAGCTTTTCGCCGCAATGGGGCTTGAGGATGACCGGAAACTCATCCGGCTGCTCGCCGTCGTATTCCTTCGGCACGTTCAGGCCCAGCCGCGCCGCGCGGCGGTGCATCTCCTCTTTATCGTTGAGCGCGGCGAGCACGTCCGGCGGCGAAACGAGGAAATCGGCGCACTGCTCGAACATCTCCCGGTTCCGGCTCAACACGTCCAGCGTGGCGACGCCCACCGGAAAGATCACCGGCCGGTCATATTCCCGCGCAAGGGAGAGCAGCCGCTCGGGATACTCCGCATCGCGCGCCGCGCCGCGGATGCCGCGCGCCTCCGCCACATAGCGGGAAGCGAACGCCGGCGGCTTGACCGGCGCGTCCTCCCGCGTCTGCACCGCAACGACGTGATAGCCCGCGCGGCCGAACATCCGCGCGGCGCTGATGGCGGAACGATATTTGGAATCGGTCAAAATGACAGTTTTCATGCAAAAACCATATCACATCGCCCCCGGAAATGCAAGTGTCCGCGAGTCACGCGGCGGCGGGCGCTTTCCTTATCTTGCACTTTTTGCCGTGCGATGATATACTGCTGATTCAGAAATGGGGTGGGATCATGCGAGCAGGCGAAATGTCGAAACACGAGCGCGCGTTTGCCTTTGCACTCATTGCGCTGGCCGTGCTGGCGTTCTTCTCCCTCAATCTTCTCACCCGCGTCATGCGCGACGACTACTCCTACGCCTTCAACTTTGTCACCAAGGCGCGCATCGCCTCGTTTGCCGACATTTTCCAGTCGCTCGGCATCCACTACACCCACGTCAACGGGCGGCTGCCGGTGCATTTCCTCGCGCACCTGTTTCTCTGGCTGGGCAAGGGTGTGTTCAACGTCGTCAACACGCTTTCCTTTGCGGGACTGGTCACGCTGATCTATTTCCACGCCTTCGGCGGGCTGCGCCCGTTCCGGCCCTATGCGTGGCTGGCGGCGTTTTGGGGGCTCTGGCTGCTGACGCCCGCCTTCGGCGAAAGCTTTCTTTGGGTAACGGGCGCGTCCAACTATCTCTACGGCATTTTGCTGATCCTGCTGTTTTTGATCCCCTATCGCCGTCTGATCGACGAGGACAAGCCCGCAAGCGAGGTGTGGTACGCGCCCCTCGCGCTGCTCGGCGGCGTGCTGGCGGGCTGGACCAACGAGAATACCGCCGGCGCGCTCGTGATCGTTCTGCTGTGTCTGCTGCTCTGGCGTCTCATTGAGAAAAAAAGCGTGCCGCTCTGGTTTTCCGCGGGGCTGGTCGGCTGCGTGGTCGGGCTGGCGCTCATGGTGCTCGCCCCCGGCGAGCTGTCGCGGCTCGGGAACGAGGGCGGCGCGGGCGGCCTTGCGGACTATATCTGGCGCGCGGGCGTCGTCACGTACAAGCTCGTTCGTTACCTCTGGCCCGGCGTCGCCGTCTGGCTCGGCCTGCTGGTCTGTTTTCTGCGGCGCAGACAGGCGGCGAAGCGCTTGATCGTTCCGCTGATCTTCCTGCTCGCGGGACTTGCGTCGGCCTATGCCATGGCGCTTTCGCCCACGATGCCGGACCGCGTCTGGAGCGGTCCCGTCGTCTACCTTCTGATCTCCACGCTCTCTCTGTGGCGCGCCTCGGGAGAGCTGTGCCTTGTCAGCGCGCGGCTGCGCATCGCGGCGGTCACGCTCTGCGCGGCGCTGGCGGTGACGGCGTATGCGCTGAACGCGCCGGCCGTCGCCGCTTCGGCTGCGGCGTTTGACGCGCGGGAGGCCGACGCGGCGGCGCAGCTGGCGCAGGGCAAGCGCGCGCTGACGCTCGCGCCGGTCTGCGGCAGCGGAAAATCCTTTGACGCCGCCGAGGTTCCTTTTGACATTACGCCGGACCCGGGCCACTGGCTCAACGGCGCGCTGGCGCACTATCTGGGCGCCGACTCCGTTACTGCGAGGTGAACATATGAACAAGCTGCTGTCGGTCGTTATCCCCGCCTGCAACGAGGAGGCGATGATCCCCGCCGCCGCCGAAACGATCCTGCGCATACTGGACGAGGCCTCTGTTCCCTGTGAGCTGGTCTTTGTGGACGACGGCTCCAGGGACGGGACGTGGGGCGAGATCGTCGCCGCCAACGCGCGGGACAAGCGGGTGCGCGGCGTGCGCTTTTCCCGCAACTTCGGCAAGGAGCCCGCGCTGCTGGCGGGGCTGCGCTACGCCGAGGGCGGCTGCTGCGTGACCATCGACTGCGATCTCCAGCACCCGCCGGAGAAGATCGTGGAGATGTACCGCCTCTGGGAGCAGGGCTATGAGGTCGTGGAGGGCGTCAAGTCCGACCGCGGCGGCGAGAGCGCGCTGCACCGCTTTGCCGCGAACTCGTTCTATCGCATCATGTCCGGCGCCGTCGGGTTCGAGATGAAGGACCGCTCCGACTTCAAGCTGCTGGGCCGCCGCGCGGTGGACGCGCTGCTGTCCATGCCGGAGCACGACACGTTTTACCGCGCGCTCTCGGCCTGGGTGGGCTTCCGCTCGACCACGGTCTCCTTCGAGGTCGCGCCGCGGCAGGCGGGCGAGACGAAGTGGAGCACGCGCAAGCTCGTCCGATACGCCGTCCGCAACATCACCAGCTTCACCGCCGCGCCGATGCAGATCGTGACGACGCTGGGCGTGCTGATGCTGCTCTTTGCGCTGGTGCTGGGCGTGCAGACCCTCGTGCGCAAGCTGAACGGGTTCGCCGCGGAGGGCTTCACGACGGTCATCATTGTGGTGCTGCTGACGGGCAGCTTCATCATGGTCAGCCTCGGCGTCATGGGGCATTACCTGACGCGGATATTCGACGAGCTGAAGGCGCGCCCCCGCTACATCGTCGCGGAGACCGCAGGAGGCAGGCATGAAGAAGCTGATCGATAAATTCCTCGACCCGACGTTTTTCCGCTTCATCCTCGTCGGCGTCGTCAATACGCTCGTGGGCACCGGCGTCATGTTCGGGCTCTACAATCTCGCTCACTGCGGCTACTGGTTTTCCAGCGCCATGAACTATATCGTCGGCAGCGTGGTGAGCTACTTCCTCAACAAGTACTTCACCTTCCGCCAGAGCGGGCGCGACGCGAAAACCGTGCTGCGCTTCATCGTCAACATCTCGGTCTGCTACGCCGCCGCCTACGGCGCGGCGCGGCCGCTGGTGCGCCTCGTGCTCGCCGGCGCGTCGGAGACGCTGCGCGATAACCTCTCCATGCTGTGCGGCATGTGCCTGTTCGTCGCGCTCAACTACCTCGGGCAGCGCATGTTCGTCTTCCGCGCGGACGGCGCGGGCAAAGACAATGGCGGGGCATAAGCCCCGCCGTTTTTCATTCCCCTTTCACCGTCCGCGCAAAGCCGTCCGCAAACAGCCGCGCCGCGACCAGCGCCTCCTCCAGCGAGTTGCCCGCGGCGCCGACTTCGATGAGCAGCGAACCGGGCGTCGCCTGCTGGTTGTAGCGGGAATTGCGCACGATGATGGGCCGCAGCAGCGTCGGATAGTCGCGCAGCAGCGTCGACTGCACCGCGCAGGCAAGCTTCAGATTCTCCTTCCACCGCGGGTGCTCCAGCCCGCCGCCGTTCGAGCCGATGACGAATTCGAGCTGCGCGGCGTTCGGCTCCTCCGCGCAGATGAGCTTGTAGTTCCGCCCCGCCGCGTCCGCCACCGCGTCGCGGTGCACGTCAAAGACGTAGGTGATCGACGGATAGTCGCGCAGATACTTCTCGATCGTCGCCAGCGAGCGATTGTATGCGCCCGAATAGCTCGGGTAGTCGTGGAGCGTGCGATCATGCAGCACGCCGATCCCGGCGTCCGACAGCACGCGGGCGATTTCGTCGCCGACGCGCACGACGTTGCAGCTGCTGTCCAGCGTGCGGTGGTCGTCCGTCTCCGCATATTCCTCCCCCGTCGGCATGGTGTACGCCTCGCAGCCGTGGGTATGCACGATGAGCACCTGCGGCGCGTCCTCTGTCAGCGCCGCGGAAAAATCAAAGCTCAGCTCCGCTGCGTCGAGCGACGCGGAAGACGCGTTGTTCACATAGACGTTCCGATAAACGACGTAGCCCTCCGGATCGGAGGGGCGCAGCGTCATCGCGGGCACGCCGTTGTCGCGCACCGTGATGGGCGGCAGCTCTCCCGCCGCCTCGTCCGGCGCCGCGTTCAGCACCGTGCCCTCGTCGTCCTCGCCGTCGCGCGAGGGCTCGGGCAGCTGCTGCAGCTCGTCGGACCACGCCTCCGTGACCGCGCGCTCCTGCGACAGGAGCATCGGCGTCACGCGCAGGGCGAGCGCCGTCGGGAGCGACAGCGCGCTGCCCGAAAAAAAGTCGCCGCGCTCAAAGCGCAGCAGCGCCAGCGGCAGCGCGCTCCCGCCCAGCGAACGCGCCGCCTCGTCCAGACTCTCCGCCGGCGCTGCGGCCGCCACCGCCCAGAGCGCCGTCAGCGACAGCATGAGCGATACGCCGGTGCGCAGAGCGCGTCGCAAAGGCTTCTTCATCGGTCCTCATCTCCTCGGACAAACCTATGCGCGGCGTCGGGAGAATATCACCACTTGAAAAGCGTTTGATTTTATGTTAACATAAGCAGATGGCGGGACTTTTCCGCATCGGAACAACATACTCTTTTTGAGAAAAGAGGGATCGCATGAAATTGCTCAAGGGCAATATCGTCTATACACCGCGATTGGGCGAGCTGTGCACGCTGCCGCGGGGCGCGCTGCTGCTGGATGACGGCGGCGCGATCGTCGACGTGCTCGCCGCGCCGCCGCAAAGCTGCGACGCCGAGGTGTTCGACTACGGCGACGCGCTGATCCTGCCGTCGTTTGTCGACATGCACCTGCATGCGCCGCAGTATCCCATGCTCGGCATGGGCATGGATCTGCCGCTGATGGATTGGCTGAACACCTACACGTTCAAAACGGAGGCGCGCTTTGCCGACAACGACTACGCCCGCCGCACCTACCGCCGTCTTGCGAACGACCTCATCACCGGCGGCACGACGCGGGTGTGCATGTTCTCCTCACTCCACACGGACGCGACGCTCATTCTGATGGAGGAGCTGGAGCGCGCGGGCGTGACGGGTTACGTCGGCAAGGTGAACATGGACCGCAACAGCGGCGACGTTTTGAAGGAGTCCACCGAGGAGAGCAAGCGCGAAACGCTGCGCTGGCTGGACGCCTGCGCGCAGTTCCGGCACATCAGGCCCATCCTCACGCCGCGCTTCACGCCGTCGTGCACCGACGAGCTGATGGCGTGGCTCGGCAAGCTGAGCGAGGAGCGGGGGCTCTGCGTCCAGTCCCACCTCTCCGAAAACGGCGGGGAGATCGCCTTCGTCAAGGAGCTGCACCCCGATTGCAGCCAGTACTGGGAGACCTACGCCAAGTACGGACTCTGGAAGGATCACACGGTCATGGCGCATTGCGTCCATTCCGACGCGCGCGAGCGGGAGGCCCTGCTGCGGCACAATGTAGTCGTGGCGCACTGCGCGGGCAGCAACATCAACATCTGCTCCGGCGTCGCGCCCATCCGCACCATGCTCCGCGAGGGCGTGTGGGTGACGCTCGGCAGCGACATTGCCGGCGGCGCGATCCTCGCGATGAACCGCGTCATCACCATGAGCATCCGCGCGTCCAAGATCCTGCACATGCAGACCGACGGCGAGGCGGAGTTCCTCACCGTGGACGAGGCGTACTACCTCGGCTCCACCGCGGGCCACCGCTACTTCGGCGCGGACGGCGGCTTTGCCAAAGGGCAGCCGCTCCACGCCGTCGTGGTGGACGACGGCGTGCTGGCCGAGCCGGTGCGGGAGCTGTCGCTCCGCGAGCGCTTCGAGCGAAGCATCTACCTCATGGACAAGAGCGCGATCCGCGCCGTCTGGTCGGAGGGCCGCCGGGTCGTCGGATAATGGCACACAAAGATAAAAATGCTGCCCGGTTCGGGCAGCATTTTTATCTTTCGTATGTTTCCAAAAACGAGTGCTCCTCGCCGTGGGATTTCCAGCCCGGGAAGGTGTCGATGTTCACGGCGTGGATGGCGTTGAACACGCTCTTTTCGATATTGGGATTCTCCGCCTGCAGCGTGCGCAGCAGCCGCTTGATCTCCTTGCGCTTGCTGGCCTCCGCCTCCGCGCTGCCCGCCTCCGTAAAGCGGCAGGCGCATTGGAGGAATTCGAGGCCGTGGTGCCGCGCCCACGCGATGATATCGTCCTCGTGCACGCGGTACAGCGGGCGGATCAGCTCCATGCCCGGGAAGTTCTGGCTGTGCAGCTTCGGCGGCATCGCCTGAAGCATGCCGCTCCAGAACATACCCATGACCGTCGTCTCGATCACGTCGTTGAAGTGGTGGCCCAGCGCGATCTTGTTGCAGCCGCGGCGCTGCGCCTCCGCATAGAGGTGGCCGCGGCGCATCTTGGCGCAGAGATAGCAGGCTGAGTGCGTCTGCGCGTTCGCCACCTCAAAGACGTCGCTCTCGAAGATCTCCAGCGGGATGTGCAGCATCTCGGCGTTTTCCTCGATCCGGCGGCGGTTCTCCGGCGCATAGCCCGGGTCCATGCAGAGATACACCGCTTCAAAGGGCGTATGCCCGTGGCGGCAGAGCTCCTGCATCAGCTTGGAGAGCAGCATCGAGTCCTTGCCTCCCGAGACGCAGACCGCGATGCGGTCGCCCGGCTGCACCAGCTCGTAGCGCTGCACCGCCGTGATGAACGGCGTCCACAGCTCGCGGCGGTACTTCTTGATGATGCTGCGCTCCGCCTGTTCGTAAAGCTCCAGTTCGCGTGCCATTACTCACTGTCCTTTCGCACCGCCGTCATTTCGTCGATCCGCCGCACGAGCGCCGCAGCGTCGCCGACCGGCACAACATTCTCGGGCGGCACGCTCTCCGGACTGCCGCCGGTGCGGTAGGTGACGACGGGCGTGCCGCAGGCCTGCGCCTCGAGGTTCGTGGTGGGATAATTGTCCTCGTAGGTGGGATTCACAAAGACGTCCGCAGCGGTGTAGGCCTCCGCCAGCTCCCGCACGCTGTTCGTGCGGGGCAGCCCCAGAACGGATTTCGGCAGCCGCGCGATCTGCTTTTCGGTAAGCCCGATCAAGACGACGGCGTATCGCTCATCCAGCAGCTCCGACAAACGGATGAAATCGTCCAGCCCCTTGCGCCGGTCCCATACGCCGGCGACGCCCAGAACAATGCGTTTTTCCGTCAGGCCGTGTCTTTCCCGAAAGTCGCTCGGCGTCGGCCGGAACACGCTTCGGTCGATCGTGTTGTGCCGTACCTCGACGGGGTACTCTTTCAAAAAGCTCTGCCGGACCAGATCCGCCAGCCATTGCGACGGCGTGATCAAACACATATGCTTCACGCCGGTGAACGCCGCGCGCTTTCGCGCGTAGTTCTCCGCGCAGTTGTCCCGCCCATAGCTCGCGGGATAACGCCGCTGCTCAACGCAGCGCGTGCAGCCGGTCTTCCACTGCTCGCATTTTGCCACCGTAAAGTGCGTGCAGTGGCCGGTAAACGCCCAGCAGTCGTGCAGCGTCCACCGCACCTGCATATCGGGGCGCCGCTTGATCCACGCGAACAGCATTTCCACATCAATGTAATAGCCGTGGAGATTGTGCAGCCACAAAAGCTCCGGATCGTACTCGTCCGCCCAGCGCAAAAAGCGCGCCGTCGCCGCCTTGGAGTGGAAGCCGTGCGTGTCAAAGAGCCGCGTCATGACGCCGTGCACGCGCACGTCCCAATCGGCGCCGATGCGCACGGCAATGTCCCGATATTTTTCCGGCACGTCTCCCCGTCCATAGGCGATGCGGCACTCGTGGCCCTCCGACGCGAGGGCGTCCGCGAGCTCCGCTGCAATGCGCCCCGTGCTGCCGTAGCCGCAAACGCTGTTGATCTGTAAAACCCGCACGTCGTCACGCCTTTCTGTCCGTCTGTCGGCTCCTACACTTCCTGATAAAACGTATCCGGCTTTTCCGCGTTGAAGCGCTCGTTCGCCCACATGAGCGTCACCAGCTCGTCCGCCTCACTGAGGTTCGTGATGCTGTGCGTATAGCCCGGGATCATCTCCACGACCTGTATGTGCGCCCCGTCGACGCGAAACTCGCGCGCGGGCCACGGCGAGCCGTCCGGCTGCGCGCCGATGCGCCGCTCGCGGATCAGCGCCGCGCCGTGTACGACGATGAAGCGCTCCACCTTGGTGTGGTGCCAGTGCTGGCCTTTGGTGACGCCGGGCTTCGTGATGTTGACGCTCACCTGCCCGTGCCCGCCGAGGTGCAGCAGCTCCGTAAAGCTGCCCCGCGCGTCGGCCTTCATCTCCGGCTCGGAGACAAAGCCCTCCGGCGGCAGATAGCTCAAAAAAGTCGCGTAGAGCTTTTTGGTCAGCGCATCGGAGAAATCCGGTGCCGCCAGATCCCGCCGCAGCGCGGGAAACGAGAGGATCGTGTCCGCGATGTGCCCCAGCGTCGTCCGGTGGACGACCGGCACGGCGCAGAAGCCGTCCGCGGTGCGGCTCGGTTCGCCGCGCAGGGCACGGATCAGCTCGTCCACCACGTCGTCGATATAGACCAGCTCCATCGGCGTCGACGGATCGTTGATCTGGATCGGCAAATCGTTCGCCGTGTTGTGGCAGAACGTCGCGACCGCGCTGTTGTAGTTGGGGCGGCACCACTTGCCGAAGATATTTGGGAAGCGGTAGATCAGCACCTCGGCCCCGGTTTCTTCGCCGTAGGCGCGCAGCAGCTCCTCCCCCGCCTTCTTGCTTTTGCCGTAGGCGCTGCCTGCGTAGCGTCCCGCAAGCGACGCCTGCGCCGAGGACGACAGCAGCACCGGGCAGCGGTTGCCGTGCCGCTTGAGCGCGCCCAGCAGCGCGGCGGTAAGCCCACAGTTTCCCTCCATGAACTCCGCCTCGTCCTTCGGGCGGTTGACGCCCGCGAGGTGGATCACGAAATCGCAGGCCGCGCAGGATGCGTCCAGCTCCTCCGCCGTGCTGTCGCGGCCGTAGGAGAGCACCTCCAGGGCCTCTATGGCGTGATCGGCGCGGCGGTCGTTCCCGACGGCGATCTCATGGAGCGCGGCGCAGAGGTTCTGCCCCACGAAGCCTCTCGCGCCGGTGACGAGCACCCTCATCGCACGGCCTCCCGCGACGCAAGCTCCGCGCGGATATACGGGAGCGTCAGCAGCTTCGCCTTCACCCGCTCCACGTCCAGTATCTCCGTGTTGTTCGAATTGAACTCCGACAGCGCCGCGCGCGCGGTATTGCCCTGTGTGAAGTACTTGTCGTAGTTGAGATCCCGCTTGTCGCAGGGCACGCGGTAGAAGTTGCCGAGATCGAGCGCGTGGGCGCACTCCTCGTTGGTGAGCAGCGTCTCGTACATCTTCTCGCCGTGGCGGATGCCGATGACGCGGATCTCCGCGCCGGGCGCAAACAACTCCGTGACCGCCTTCGCCAAGGTTTCAATGGTGCAGGCGGGAGCCTTCTGCACCAGAATGTCGCCGCTCTCGCCGTGCTCGAAGGCAAAGAGCACCAGCTCCACCGCCTCCTCCAGCGACATGACAAAGCGGGTCATCTTCGGCTCCGTGACCGTGATCGCCTCGCCGTTTTTGAGCTGCTCGATCCACAGCGGCACGACGCTGCCGCGGGAGCAGAGCACGTTGCCGTAGCGCGTGCAGCAGATCTTCGTCTTGTCCGTCGTGCGCGACTTTGCGACGACGACCTTCTCCATCATGGCCTTGCTCGTTCCCATGGCGTTCACGGGATAGGCCGCCTTGTCCGTGGAGAGGCAGATGACGCTCTTCACGCCCTCGTCGATGGCGGCGGTGAGCACATTGTCCGTGCCGAACACATTGGTCTTGACCGCCTCCAGCGGGAAAAACTCGCAGGACGGCACCTGCTTGAGCGCGGCGGCGTGGAAAATGTAGTCCACGCCGTGCATCGCGTTTCTGACCGAGGCGAGGTCACGCACATCGCCGATGAAGAATTTGAGCTTCTGTGCCGTCTCGGGATTGCGCGACTGAAACTCATGGCGCATATCGTCCTGCTTTTTCTCATCGCGCGAGAAAATGCGGATCTCGCCGATATCCGTGTCCAGAAAGCGATCCAGCACCGCGTTGCCGAAGCTGCCGGTGCCGCCGGTAATGAGAAGCGTTTTGTTGGTAAACATCATCTTTCCTCCGTAAGATCAGCGCCGTTCGGCGGCGTTTCTTTGCAGCGCCGCTTCCAGCCCGTCGATGAACGTTTTTTGATCAAAATGCGCCGCATTGTACTGCCGCGCGTTCGCTCCGCAGCGAACAAAGCGCTCCGGCTCGTCGGCAAATGCACGGATCTGCGCGGCGAGCCCCTCCGCATCCTCCGCGGCGGCGCAGGCGCCGCAATCGGCGTCCCGGATCACGCGCGGCGTCTCGCCGTCGATGGCGCCGAGCACCGCGCGTCCCGCCGCCATGTAGGATTGCACCTTCCCCGGCAGCGTCCGCGAAAGCGCGGGGTTCTTCCCCAACGTAATAATCGCCGCGTCCGCCGCGGCGTAAAACCCCGGCATCTGCGAAACGTCCTGCCGCCCGCGGAACGCGATGTTCTCCAGTCCGTCGGCAAGCTTCCGGCACCGCTCCAGCGCGACGCCGTCGCCTACGATATCGAAGCGCACCCGGTCGTCATCCTGCAGCAGCCGCGCCGCTTTGACGATCGTTTCCACCGACTGTGCGTCGCCGATGTTGCCGGCAAACAGGAACCGATACGGCGGCTCATGCGCGGCGACCGGCGGCACATCGTCGAACAACGCCTCCGCGTACTGCGGGAGATACGTGATCGGCGTGTTCGCGAGGCCAATCGTCTCCTTCAGATACGCCTCGAACGAGCGCGAGGTGATCAGAATCTCGTCGCAGGCGCGATAGATGCGCCGCGAAACGCCGAGAAAGAAGCGATAAATCGCCGAGCCCGATTTCACGCCGCCCGCCGTCAGGCTCTCCGGCCAGAGGTCGAGACAGTACAGCACCGTTTTTTTGCCGTGCTTTTTCGCGCAGGCGATCGCGCCCCCGGCCATCATGACCGGCGAGAGCTGGTTGACGAACACCACGTCGAATTCCTCTCGCAGCCGCGCGAGATACGCGCGGGAGGAAAGCGCAAAGCTGTAGTAGTTCAAAAAGCGCCGAAGCGCGCCGCGCTTGCGCGGAGCCGTATAGCAGCGGTGCACCCGCACGCCGTTTACGGTCTCGTCGCGGTGCTCGCCGCGTCCGTAGCCCTCGTAGCGCTCGCCCATGGGGTAATTCGGCTCGCCGGTGACGACCGTGACCGCGTGGCCGCGCGCGGCAAGCGCCGCGCAGATATCCCCGATGCGGAACGGCTCCGGCGGATAGTATTGGCAGACGACCAGAATCTTCATCGTTTCTTCGCTTCCTGCTTTCCCTCGACCACGCCGTCGCGGTGCAGCACCTTGCCGATGGTGCCGAAGAAGCACTTGCAGTCGAAGGCAAAGCCCAGTTTTTTCACATATTCTCCGTCGAGACGCGCCTTTTCCTCAATGGACAGCTCGTCGCGTCCGTTGATCTGCGCCCAGCCGGTGAGCCCGGGGCGCACGTCGTTCGCGCCGTACTTGTCCCGCTCGGCAATCAGATCGTACTGGTTCCACAGCGCGGGCCGCGGACCGATCACCGACATATCGCCCTTGAAAATGTTGATCAGCTGCGGCAGCTCGTCCAGCGAGCTTTCGCGGATGAAGCGCTGCCAGCGCGTGAGGTATGCCTCCGCATTCGCAAGCTGGTGCGTCGGCGTATCCTTCGGCGCATTGACCGACATGGAGCGGAATTTGAGGATATGGAAATGCCGCTTCCCCTTGCCGACGCGCTTCTGGCGAAACAGGGCGGGGCCGGGCGAATCCAGCTTGACGACAGCGGCTGTGATCGCCATCGGCAGCGCCAGAAGCACCAGACCCGCCGCCGACAGAACGATATCCAGCAAGCGCTTGATGACCCGCTGATACATGGCTTCGCCTCCCCTTCCACTCGCTCGATGGTTGTGCGCTCCGTTCCTTTTAATCGCCGACCTGCGCCTCCGCGTTGACCTCTTCCGGCGAATGATACGTCGGCACCATGGCGCGCAGCACGCCGATAAGCTCCTCCGGCGGCAGGTCCTGCGTCACCGCGCGGTCAAGCTGCTCAAGATCGCGCATGATCTGCGCGGGAGCGATCTCCTCCTGCTGCTCGACAAAGATCTTGTCGTTCTCGGTCCTGCGCAGCGTCTCGCTCTTCATCAAAAGCTCCTCATAGAGCTTTTCGCCCGGACGCAGGCCGATCTCCCGGATCTCGATGTCGCGGTACGGCTCCAGCCCGGACAGGCGGATCAGGTTCTCCGCCAGGTCGAGGATCCTGACCGGCTCGCCCATGTCGAGCACGAAGATCTGGCTCTGCCTGGCCATGGCGCCCGCCTCCAGCACCAGCTGCGCCGCCTCGGGAATCAGCATGAAATACCGGATGATGCGCTTGTCCGTGATCGTGATGGGGCCGCCCTCCTCGATCTGCCGCTTAAAAAGCGGCACGACCGAGCCGTTCGAGCCCAGCACGTTGCCGAACCGCACGGCGCAGAACTCCGTCGCGCTGTCGCCGCGGCTTTGCAGCAGCATCTCGCACATGCGCTTGGTGGCGCCCATGACGTTCGTGGGATTGACCGCCTTGTCCGTGGAGATCATCACAAACTTCTTTACGCCGAATTTCTCCGAGGCGCGCATGACGTGCCATGTGCCGAAGACGTTGTTTTTGATCGCCTCGGCGGGGCAGTCCTCCATCAGCGGCACATGCTTGTGCGCCGCCGCATGGAACACGACGTCCGGCCGCAGCTCGGAAAACAGATCGTAGATGCGCTCCTTGTCGCGCACGCTGGCGATCTCGATGCGCAGGTCGAGCCGGTCGCCGTAGGTGCGGCGCAGCTCCTGCTGGATGTCGTAGGCGTTGTTCTCATAGATATCGAGCACAATGAGCTGCTTCGGCGCGAACTTTGCGATCTGGCGGCACAGCTCACTGCCGATGGAGCCGCCGCCGCCCGTCACCAGCACCACCTTGCCGCGCAGGAACCCGTCCATCACGGCGGTATTGAGGCGCACCGGCTCGCGTCCGAGCAGATCCTCCACCTGCACGTCCTTGACGTTGGCGAGGCTCACCTCGCCGTTGACGAGCTGGTACATGCCCGGCACGATGCGCACGCGGCAGCCGGTGGGCTGGCAGATCTCCAGCACCTCTTTTTTCTGCTGCGCCGACGCGGACGGAATGGCCAGTATGATCTGCGTGATGCGATACCGCTGCGCGGCGGATGCGATCCTGTCCCGCCCGCCGACGATGGGCACGCCTTCGATATACTTCCCCCACTTGTTCCGATTGTCGTCGATGGCGCAGCAAAGCTTCGCCGAAAGCTCGTCGCTGCTGATCAGCTCATGCGCGATGACGCGTCCGGCCTCGCCCGTGCCGATGAGCATCACGCGCTCGCCGCCGCGGTCGCCCCGCTGCGCGATCGCGCGCGCCAGCGTACCGTACAGCCGGATCGAGCAGCGCATACCCACCAGGAAGAACAGCTGACACAGCAGCTCCACGAACAGGACGCTGCGCGGCGGGCGGTTTCCGAGCAGACGGCTGCCCGCGAAGAAGACCAAGTACTCGATCAGCACCGCCGTCACCATGCGCACCACGTCCTGCGCGCTGACGTTGTGCCAGACAAAGTGGTACATCCGCATCAGCCAGAACACGACCAGCACCACGGCGATCTGCAGCGGGAGATACCGCAGCCAGCGGTCCAGATGCACCGTCTCGATGTCGGCAAACGAAAAATTGAAGCGCGCGAGCAGGGCCAGCGCCTCCGACGCCGTGACCAGCAGCGCGTCCAAAAACATGATCAGCGCCGTCTGCGCGGCAAAGCGAATTCTCATAACGTCCGTACTCCACCTAATTATATATCATGTATTATACTGCCCTTTTTTTCATCTGTCCATAGGAAAAGTGCAGCAGACGGACTCTGCCGCAAATTGGGGCTGTTGTTTTGCTTTTTTCTATGGTATATTGATTGTTTAGTGAATCAAACGTCATGCCGAAAGGAGCGGACCGTCTTGCGCATCGGCGCCGTGGAAGTGAATACAAAGCTCTGTCTCGCGCCGATGGCGGGCGTGACCGACGCCGCGTTCCGGCAGATCTGCCGCGAGCACGGCGCAGGGCTCTCCTGCACGGAGCTGGTGAGCGCGAAGGCGCTGTGCTACGACGACGAAAAGAGCAAAAAGCTGCTGTTTCTCGCGCCGAACGAAACGCCCGGCGCGGTGCAGATCTTCGGAAACGTTCCGGAGGAGATGGCGCGGGCGGCAAAGGTCGCCGTCGCGGTCTCCGGCGCGGCGATCCTCGACATCAACATGGGCTGTCCCGTGCACAAGGTCGCGGCCCACGGCAGCGGCTCCGCGCTGATGAAGGACGTCGACAAGGCCGCCGCCATCGCCTCGGCGGTGGTGGACGCCGTAGACGTGCCGGTGACGGTCAAAATGCGTCTCGGCTGGGACAAGGGCAGCATCAACGCGCCGGAGCTGGCCGCGCGGCTGGAGCAGGCGGGCGTCGCGGCCATCGCGGTGCACGGGCGCACGCGCGCGCAGATGTACGGCGGGCAGGCGGACTGGGTCGGGATCCGCCGCGTCAAGGAGGCCGTTTCGATCCCCGTCATCGCCAACGGCGACGTGTTCTCCGCGGAGGACGCCGTGCGCATCCTGCGCTTCACCGGCGCGGACATGGCGATGATCGGACGCGGCGCCTTCGGCAACCCATGGCTGTTCGAGCAGGCGAACGCCGCGCTGAACGGCCGCGAGATCCCGCCGCTGCCCGGCGTGGCCGAGCGCTTCGACACCGCGGTGCGCCAGATCGAGCTGAGCGCGCGGTATCGCAGCGAGCGCACGGCGCTGCTGGAGGCGCGGCGGCACTGCTGCTGGTACTTAAAGGGCGTGCCCTACGCCAACTACTACAAGGAACAGATCGTCAAAATGGAAACGCTGGACGACCTGCATCGGGTCGCCGAGGGCGTGAGACGAGATCTGCACGATTGAGGATGGGAAGATGGAGGAAAGGGATTTGATCCTGCGCTGTCAGCGCGGGGACGAGGCGGCGTTTGAGTCGCTGGTCCGATTGCATGAGAAACGGGTCTATGCGCTCTGCCGGCGCATGTGCCGCAGCGAGGACGACGCGCTGGAAGCGGCGCAGGACACGTTTCTCGCCGTCTGGCGCGGCGTCGGCAGCTTCCGCGCGGACGCGGCGTTCTCCACGTGGCTGTACCGCCTGGCGACGAACGCCTGTCTCGATCTGCTGCGGCGGGAAAAGAAAAACGGCGGCAATGTTTCGCTGGACGACGAAGGCTCTTCCGTCGAGCCCGTCGATCGCGCGCCGTCGCCGGAGGAAGCCGTGGAGCGCGGCGAAACGCAGCGCATGGTGCGCGAGGCGCTGCTGGCGCTGCCGGACGACTACCGGCAGATCCTGCTGCTGCGGGAGACCGAGCAGCTCTCCTACGCCGAGATCGCGGAGATCACAGGGCTGGAGCTGGGCACGGTAAAATCGCGCATCAGCCGCGCGCGGCTGGCGCTGCGGAATGACTTGGCGGCAAGCGGGAACTTTTTTGAGCGCACCTCGTCAAAGGTAACAGAATGTAACCGAAAGGGGGCGGAGAAGCCGTGAAGCATGAAGAATATCGGGAAAAGCTCTCCGCCCTTCTGGACGGCGAGCTGACCGACACGGAACGGGAAGAGACGCTGAAGCATCTGGGCGGGTGCGAAGCGTGTCAGTCCTATTTCGCGGAGCTGAACGCGATGCGCGACGCGCTGAACGGCACGGACGAGATCGAGCCGCCCGCCGGCTTTGCCGCCGGCGTGATGCAGCGACTGCACGAGGGCTCGCGCGGGATCGTATGGGCCGCGCCGAAGCGCCGCATCCCGCGCGCGTGGGCGGGCATGGCGGCCTGCGCGGCGGCGGTACTGCTGGCGGTCACGCTGCCGCGGATGCGCATGGGCGGCGCGGCGCCGACGGCCTCCGGCTCGTCGACGGCAAGCGGCTCGTCCATGTACTACGCGTCAAGCGCCGGAGGCGCCGCCGTAGAGAGCGATCCCGCCGAGGCCGCGCCTTCCGCGCCGATGCTCGCGGAATCCAAGCAGGCGCTCGACGGCGGCACGCCGGCGGCGGGCGCGGCAATGGCAGAGCTCATGGAGGAAGCGCCCGCCGAGTTCACGACCAATACCGCCGCGCCGGAGGCGGCGTATGACGCGACCATGGACGCGCTGCCGGAGGAGGAGTCCCGAAAAGAAGCGCCTGTGATGACGCTGTCGGGCGAGGGCGCGGCGGAGTGGCTCGCGGCGCACGGTGAGGATTTGGGCGGCGGACGGTGGCGCGTGAGCGTCGAGGACGTGAGCGCCCTGCCCGACACGCTGGATCTGCTCGCCGAGGACGAGATCCAGCGCCCGACGGACGGTATGCTCATCATCACACTCGGAACAGCGGAGGAGCAGCCATGATCGGACAACAGGTATTGCTCTACTTCGCCGTCCTGCTCTTTATCATCTTTGCGACGGTGTATTTCGGCGTGCGCCGCAGGCAGGAGCGGATGTTCGCGGTCATGGCGGCGGCGTGGGTCGTCATCATCGACCAATGGGTCAAGATGCTCACGGTCGGGTCGCTTTCCCTCGGCGAGACGGCGGAGCTGCTGCCGGGTCTGTTCCGGCTGGAGCGCGTGCACAACTACGGCGCGGCGTGGTCGAGCTTTTCGGGCGCGCGCTGGCTGCTGGTGGCCGTCACGGCGGCGGGATTGTGCGCGCTGGCCTACCTCGTCACGCACATCGTCCGGCACCCGCTGGGCGTCTGGGCGCTGTGGCTGGTCATCGGCGGCGGCATCGGCAACCTGATCGACCGGCTGCGCCTCGGCTATGTGGTGGACATGATCGCGACGGAATTCATCCATTTCCCCGTGTTCAATGTGGCTGATATCTTTGTCACCTGCGGCGCCTTCGCCGCCGCGATCTACTATCTGAAATTCTACGAGAAATACGACGCGAAAAAAGCAGGAGACGAAACGACGGATGGAACCGATCCTTCTGACAACGGAACATAGCGCCGGTACGCGGCTGGACCGCTTCGTTTCCGAAGCGGTGGAGGGCGTTTCCCGCGCGGCGGCGGCAAAGCTGATCGAAAGCGGCTGCGTGCTGGCGGACGGCAGGCCCGTCGGCAAAAGCTATCAGCTGACGGGCGCGGAGACCGTGTCCGTCACGCTGCCGGAGCCGGAGCCCATCGACGCCGCGCCGCAGGACATCCCGCTGGACGTGGTGTACGAGGACGCGGACGTCATCGTGGTCAACAAGCCTTCGGGGCTGGTCGTCCATCCCGCGCCGGGACATCCGGACGGCACGCTGGTCAACGCGCTGCTGCACCACTGCGCGGGCAGTCTGTCCGGCGTCGGCGGCGCGCTGCGTCCCGGCATCGTGCACCGCATCGACCGGGACACCAGCGGGCTGATCATCGCCGCGAAGAACGACGCCGCCCATCAAAGCCTCGCCGCGCAGCTCAAGGATCACTCCCTCGCGCGCACCTACGAGTGCATCGTCATCGGCAGCCCGCGCGAGGACGGCGGCACGGTGGACGCGCCCATCGGACGCGACCCGAAAAACCGCAAGCGCATGGCGGTGGTCGCCGGCGGGCGAAACGCCGTGACGCACTGGGAGGTGCTGGCGCGCTACCCGGGCTATGCGCATCTGCGCTGTCGGCTGGAGACGGGGCGCACACACCAGATCCGCGTGCACATGGCCTACATCGGACACCCGGTGCTGGGCGACACGGTCTACGGCGCGAAAAAGCCCGTCAGCGGACTGACGGGCCAGTGTCTGCACGCCGTGGGGCTGCGGTTCACGCACCCGCGCACGGGACAGCCGATCGAGTTATCGTGTCCTCTCCCCGAGGAGTTTACGGCGGCGCTTAAAAAACTGGATCGATAGCAAGACGGCCCGCCGCGTGTGCGGCAGGCCGTCTTCTTTGTTTCGGATCAGCTCAGCGTCGTGCCCGTGAACAGGCTCACCGCAAGGATGACGATGATCGAAGCGGGGGCGACGAAGCGGATGAGGAAGCTGTACACCTTGGCCAGCTTGAACTTCACGCCGCAGCGCTCCGCCTCGGCGATGGCGCTCTCCGGCTTCCAGACCCAGCCGACGAACACGCAGGTGCCCAGCGCGCACAGCGGGATCATGATGCGGTCGGTGAGGAACTCCATCGCGTCGCACAGCGGCGGGAAGGTCACGCCGTTGGCGAAGTCGAACCAGACGCCCTTGAGCGGGTACGCCGCCTGCGAGCAGGTGTAGAGGCAGCCGATGACGAACATCACGCCGCAGGTGAGCAGCGTCGTGAACGTGCGGCCCCAGTGCAGACGCTCGATGAGGAACGCCACGATGCCCTCGATGAGGGACACGGCGGAGGTGAGCGCCGCAAACAGCAGCAGCAGGTAGAACAGGAACCCGAAAAACACGCCGCCCGGCATGTGCTCAAACACGCCCGCGAGCGACACGAACGCGAAGCCGCCGCCCTTGCCGACGCCCTCCGGCCCGAGGGTCGCGAACACGGCGGGGATGATGATGAAGCCCGCCAGGACCGCCACCAGCGTATCCATCGTGCATACCAGCGCGGAGTTGCGGCCGATGTTCTCGTGCCTGGGGAGGTACGAGCCGTAGGTCACCATGATGGACATGCCCAGCGACAGCGAGTAGAACGCCTGCGACAGCGCGATGAGGAACGTCTGCGGCGAGACCTTCTGCGCGTCGATGGACAGCATGTACTTGAGGCCCTCGCCCGCGCCGGGCAGCGTCGCCGCGCGGACAAAGAGCACGATCAGAATGAGGAACAGCGCCGGCATGCCGACCTTGTTGAACTTCTCGATGCCGCCCTCGACGCCCTTGATGATGACGATCGCGCAGATCGCCATGAAGAGGA
>Ga0256407_10002733_pt1 | contig 32989 bp, 29 predicted proteins | sample RumenRJG_04DNA_FD_193489 | JGI IMG/M metagenome (GOLD analysis project Ga0256407, IMG submission 193489) | Bovine rumen microbial communities from Lethbridge, Alberta, Canada - RJG_04 | ecosystem: Host-associated > Mammals > Digestive system > Stomach > Rumen | place: Canada: Alberta...
TTTGCTTGTTTTCTTTTTGCAACACTAAGATAAGTGAAAATTCTGACATGGCAAAATCCTGGGCAACTTTTTGTTGCTCAGGAACTTATAAATAAAGTTAAATTATAGTGTTGCGGAATTAAGGTAATCATAAAAATCAGCAAGATACTACGGCTACTTCAATAATTAGCCGTATCTTTGTTGCGAATAGGTGCTATATGTCAACGTTCCTTCAAGATATTTCCAAAAGTGGCGGAACGATAAGGACGCGTGAACTGAGCGCGCCCCGGGGATACCAGCGGCTAAAGGCAAAACTGGGACCTTCGTCCCCTACTCCTTCTTCAACTCCTCCGCCGGATTGGTGCGGGCGGCCTTGAGGGTTTGGCCGAGGACGGCGAGGAAGGAAATGACGAGGGCGATGAGCGCGCCGGCGGCGAAGACCCATCCGTAGCCGTCGATCCGGTACCAGAATTGGCGTAAATACCGTTCGGCGAGGAAGATGGCGATGGGAACACCGACGAGGACCGCGATGCCTACCAGGACCATGTATTCCTTGACGGAACGCCCGGTTTCGGAGGCGACGCTGCCGCCGAATACTTTCCGGACGGCGATGTCTTTCGTCTGCATACCGGCATAGTAGGCACTCATCGCCACAAGGCCCAGCAGGGAGATCATGGTGGAAAGGAACATGAACAGTTCGATCAGACTGATGAAGTTACGGGTCTTTTCCATCCCCTTTTCAATCAATTCGGGGATGTAACCGTACCTCTTTTCCCCATAGTCTTCGTTCCCCGTCAGCCGGAGACTTTCCTCCCGGCCGATCTCCTTGAGTTCGGCCCGGACATCGGCATCGAATCGGTTCAGTTTCAGGATGACGCTGGAATTCCCCTCCAGGGCTTCGACCGATACGACACCTACCTGATTCCCTTCCAATTCGGTCGGGCCCTTGACGGCGTAGTCCTTGATGATTCCGCCGATATGCGAGTCAGGGGCCAGGTACGGGAACGGATCCGGAAGGTCGGTCCGCCCTCTGTCCACGGAATACAGGCGGGCGGCGGACTCGGTGAACCAGAGAGAATTCTTTCGCGGTGTCCCGAAATCCTCCACGATATCGAAGCCGAACATATCGAAAGCAGTTTCGTCGCACTGGAGCATCCCGACGTAGGCCTTCTGCCCGTTCACGGTCGTCGTAAAGCTCATATTCCCCTTACCGGGAAAAGCTTCGCTCTTGCCGATCCGGTCCACATACGGTTTCGCAGCCAGGGCATCCGTACCAACGGTCCCCGCGGACAGGAAGTACAGTCCATCGACATCCGCCCCGAGCGGCATGTCCATCAGATGCCGGTATTGCAGTTCCATCACCAGTGCCAGGGAGATGAGGGTCACGGTGATGACATTCTGCAGGACGATGAAAACCCGGGAAAGGACCGTCTTGGTCTGGCGCCGATGCTCTCCCTTGATGACGGCCACCGGGTTATGCCGGAATGCCAGCCATGCCGGAACGAGCCCGGAGACCAGGCCGATCAGGACGGCGAGAACGGCAAAAGCGGCCAGATACGACGGAGACAGATCGACATGAAGGCCGATGTCCCCCGCCACATACCGGTTGAACAGGGGCTCCAGGGATTTGGCCACGAGCACCGCCAGCGCCATGCAGACGGCGACGAACAGGACGGACTCCGTGATGTAGCGCTGCCGGATGCTGCCCTTGGATTCCCCCAGGGTGGAACGGATGGCCATCTCCTTGGCCCGCTTGCCGGAGAGGGCGATGGAAAGGTTGATATAATTGAACAGCGCTGATACGAGCAGCAGCACCCCGATGGCCAGGAGGACATAGACCAGGGTGGCATTCCCCTTTTTGAGCACGCCGTTGTAAACGGGCGAGAAATACAGTTCCCGGAAAGGAACGGCCATCGAGGTCTCCGGCTTGTTGACCTGGTACATTTTGTCGAACTCCCGAGTGACGAGCGTGTCCACGAGGGATCTTACGGCCTTCTGGTCGGCCCCTTCGCTGAGCCGGACCAGGACCAGATCCACCGGATGGATGAACTCAGACATAGACGGCGCATCCGGTTCGCTGAAAGACAGGTAAATGTCGCTCTCCTTCAGGATGGAATGCTTCGGAACCCGAAGGACGCCTCCGATCACGCAGGTATCATTGCGCACGACGATGGTTTTGCCCACAGGATCCATGTCCGGAGAGATCTTGGAGGCAAACGACTCGCTCAGAATCACCTGATTCCTGTCGTTCAGCGTCTCCACGCCCCCGGAGAGGAAAGTCTGCGGAAGGAGTTCGAAGATCTCCGGATCCACCTCATAGAGGGTCGGATTCCCGGGAACGCGCCGCCCGTCGAACGAGGCGGTGGTGCCGTACATGTTGACCCGGCCTCCCATCTCCACATCCGGGATACGGTCCTGCACCAGGGCCAGCTCGCCCGGCCAGGCGGACAGCCAATCGCCCTGACCGGTGGCCAGCGCAAAGATCCTTTTATGATCAGGTGCTTCCCGCGACACGGAAAACTGTTGCCAGGTATAGCACGCGATGATAATCACAAAGGCAAGACTCACGATGAGCCCCACCGCCTCGATGGCTGTGTACAACTTGTTGCGGGACAGGAATTTCAGGTAACTTCTCATCTTTTCGTCATTCCGGGCTTGCTCCGGGATCTGTTATTGCTTATATTTGTAAAAGTTCTAAAATGTGCGTGCGATATGAGCGACGAGATTGTTTTAATCCAAAATCTGATTTACGAGATCCGCGGGCAGAAGGTGATGCTGGATTCGGATCTGGCAAAACTGTACCACGTGGAGACAAAAGTGCTGAACCAGGCAGTCAAGAGAAATATCAAGAGATTTCCACCAGATTTCATGTTCCAATTGACCACCGAAGAAGTCCTAAACAACCGGTCACAATTTGTGACCGCATCAAACAGAAACGTGTCTGCACCACCTTTTGCCTTTACCGAGCAAGGTGTAGCCATGCTCTCCGGAGTCCTGAAAAGTGATATTTCCATAGCCGTGAACATCTCTATCATGCGGGCCTTCGTCCAAGTAAGGCAGTATCTTCTCGCAAGTGCGACAGTCTCTGCCGAATTGAACGAACTCAGGGCAAAAGTCGATCTGTTGCAAATCCAGCAGGAGGAGAATCTCGGTGCTGTCAACGACCTTTCAGAAGACGTGCGGCAAGAAATCGATAACCTATACCTGGCCATAGCGGAGCTTTCCTCCCGTCTTGAAGAGAAGAAGAATGAGCCGAAAAGGAAAATCGGTTTCCAGCAGAATATGGAGGACTGACCTGTCATTCTGAGCGCAGCGAAGAATCTATTCTTTTTTCAGTTCAATGGCCGGATTCGTCCGGGCAGCCTTGAGGGTTTGCCAGAGGACGGATACGAAGGCGATGGCGGCGGAAAGCTTGTTGCGGGACAGGAGCACTTACAGTTCATTCTTGACGTCGGAGACGATCTGGCCGTCGAAGAGGTCGATGGTCCTTTGAGCCTGCGCAGCATCCTTCTGGGAGTGCGTCACCATCACGATGGTCGTGCCCTCGGCATTCAGCTCTTTCAGGAGGTCCATCACTTCCTTGCCGTTCTTGGAGTCCAGGTTACCAGTAGGTTCATCGGCGAGGATCAGCTTCGGGCCGGCGACGACGGCGCGGGCGATGGCGACGCGCTGCTGCTGACCGCCGGAGAGCTGCTGCGGGAAATGATTGGCTCTGTGGCTGATAGCCATGCGCTTCATGATCTCCGTCACTTTGGCTTTGCGCTCGCTGGCGCTGATGTTCAGGTAGCGCAGCGGCAGCTCAATGTTCTCATAGACATTGAGTTCGTCGATCAGGTTGAAGCTCTGGAACACGAAGCCGATGTTGCCCTTGCGGAACTTGGTGCGCTCTTTCTCCTTAAGGTTCGCCACCTCGGTGCCGAGGAGTTCATAGCTGCCGCTGGTGGGATTGTCCAGCAGGCCGAGGATATTCAGCAGCGTGGACTTGCCACAGCCCGAAGGGCCCATGATGGCGACGAACTCGCCGTCTTTGATTTCAAACGATACGCCGTTCAGGGCCGTGGTCTCGATCTCTTCCGTCCGGAAGATCTTGGAAAGGTTGGTAACTTTAATCATAATGAGTTAATATTTATTTGTTTATTCATTCTTTAACGATTCCACCGGATTGGCATTGGCCGCTCTCCAACTTTGGATGGTTACGACTGCCAGGGTAATGGCAGCAACTACGAGCAACGCAACGAGGAAGATCCACACCGGCACGGGCGCTTGGTAGGCAAAACTCTTCCGCCAGGTGGTCATCACCCAGTAGGCAACGGGGGCAGCCAGCGCGAAACTTACACCCGCCATAATCAGATATTTCCTGTTGATCATCTGCAGGATGCTACCCACCGTAGCGCCATTCACGCGCCGCACGGCAATCTCCTTGCGGATGAACTGCGTCTCAAAGAACACCAGGCCGATGATTCCGATGATGGCAATCAGCAGGGCCACGAGGGAGGCGATGGTGATGAGTTTCCCAAGCGACTGCTCGCTCTGGTACATGTTCTCAATCCATTCGTCTAGGTGTCGGACTTCCACCTGGTCCGGCTCACGGCTAGGGTCAAAGGTACGTACCGCTTCTTTGATGTAATCGGAAACTTCCTTGAAGTTGGCTCCGGGAGCCGTCTTCACATACATGAAGCTGAAGTCCCTCCATTGCGTCTTTCCCCAGTTCAGCAGTACCAGTGGCCCCATCGCATGCTGCAGACTCTTGAAATTGAAGTCCTTCACGATACCTACAACTTCAGAATTGTCCACATGTCCTCCGACCAGGCTGCCGACGTGGAACTGAGGATACATCTGTATAAATGTCTCATTGACAATCATACAGCCCGTTTCGCTTTGATTATCCGACTGCTGGAAGTCTCGCCCGTCCATGATTTGAAGGTTGAAGAACCTCACGAAATCTTCGGTGACGGGAAGCACCTCCATGAAAATCTGCGCTCCGTCAACGGTCCGGCCCCAGCCCATCTTCTGGTTGGAGACAATCGTATTGTCGGAGAAAGTGACATCCGTGATGGAAGGATTCTGCAACAGTTTGTCCTTCAGCGGTTTATGTGCAGCACCTGCAGAATAGCCGCACCAGACCTGCAGGACATTTTCCTGCGGGAAGCCCATGTCTTTTCCCATCATGAACTTGGTCTGCACTTGAACGTACAGTGCCATCAGGATGAAGAGGAACGACAGCACAAACTGGAGGCCTACCAGGACATTGCGCAGTGCCTTTCCTTTCACGCTCATCGCGTAGGGACCTTTCAAAACCAGTGCAGCGGGTTGAGCCGTGGAGTAGAGCGCCGGAGCAATACCGGCGACTACGGCAGAGAGCAGTGCAATACCCAGCATCAGAATCAAGATGCCGACATTATCCTTCAACGCAATACTATCTGAGACATACGATGCCCAGGAAGTACCGGCGATGACATGCATCATGAGAGCCGCAATGGCGAAAGCCACCAAAGCAATCAATCCGGCATGCATCAGCTGGCGTCCGATCAAGGAGCCCCGACTCTCTCCAAGCACTTTCCTTGTATTGATGTTCTTGATGCGGAATGGAATCTCAGCGAAAGCGAAGTTTATGAAATTGATGATGGCGATGAGGATGAGCAAGATGGCAATAGCGGCCAGCGTTACGGTAATTGCTTTGTTGGCACTGGGGACATTGGCCCTCACATCCCTTTCAAAGTGGGCCTCGTGGATTTGGGAAATCCTGAATCCGCTGCGGTATTCGGCCCGGCGTTCTTCATCGGAAGATATGTATTCCCCGAGAGCCGTAAATATCGCATCCTCCGTCTCCTTGGCCATGGAAGGGTCCTTCAACTTCAGATAGGCATTATAGGACCATTCACTGAAATTCTCAAGATCATGCTTTCCCAGGGTGGAGAGCATTCCGATATGTGCAGTGAAATTCCGGGGAGTGTTCCGGAATACGCCGATGATGCGTCTGGATTCGCCGCTTCCGTTTTCCAGGATCTTCCCGACAGCACTTTCCTGCCCGAATATCATCTTTGCGAAGACTTCGTTGAGAACGCACGTCCTGGCCGCGTCAAACTCCCGGGCAGATCCTTCCACCCATTCCACCGGGAAGACGGAGAAGAAAGAGGAATCCACGCGGGCCATTGGGATGGTGATGGGGCTTTCCCGGTCTCCTTCCTTGTACAGAACGTCTTCTCCCAATGGCTGCCAGGTGCAAATGGCTTCTATATTCGGGCTGGCATCCCGTGACCTTTCGGTGAACGGCCGGCTGATAAATGTGCTGAAAAGCCCCTGATCCATCCAGTTGTTTTCAAGACGAAACACCCGCTCGTGTCCTTCGAAATTAGCGTCATAGGTCGTATCCCAGCGCACCTGCACCATCAGGATCATCGCCGCGGCAAAGGCCACGCTCATCCCTAGGATATTGATCAGCGTCGAAACGCCCGTTTTTCTGAATACTTTCATCGCTTAAAACACTAGCACGTCACTATCACCATAGGTATCATACCCGGAGGTGATGACTTTCTCGCCGGGCTCCAGGCCTTCGAGGACTTCGTAGTACTGGGGGTTCTGGCGGCCGATTCGAATCTCTCTTTTGACGGCCTTGGTGCCTTCTTTGTTAACAACGTAGATCCATTTGCCGCCGGTTTTCTGGTAGAAGGTGCCGCGGGGGATGATGACGGCCTCTTCGGGCTGGCCGAGCTGGAGGTTCAGGTAGTAGGTCTGGCCGGCGCGGATGTTGTCCGGCTGCTCGCCGGCGAACTTGAAATCGGCCTTGAACTTGCCGTCACGGACCTCCGGATACACCTTGCGGATGATGGTGGAGAAGGTCTCTCCCTGACGCTCGAAAGTGGCCTCCAGGCCCGCCACGACGCGGTCGATATAGTGCTCGTCGATCTGGGCTTCTACCTTGTAGGTGCCCACGGAGTTGATCTGGCCGATCTTGGTGCCGCTGGCGATGCTCTGGCCCAGGACCACGTCCAGCAGGCCCAGTTCGCCGTCGATAGGGGCCTTGACGATGAGGTTGGACTTCCGCTTGCGGATCATCTGCATGTTCAGCTGCATATTGTCCAGGGACTCTTCCATCCGGTCGATCTGGGTGCTGCGGTACAGGCTGTCCTGGACAGAGCGCTCGGTCATCAGTTCATATTTCTGGCGGGCGAGTTTGTAGTCTTCCTCGGCCTTCAGATACTCCTCCTTGGCGATAAGTTTATCCTCGTAAAGGGCTTTCTGCTGCTCATAGGCACGGCGCAGGCGTTCCACCTGCGTGCCGTATTCCAGCACGTTCTGGCGCACGTCCAGCTTCTGCTGCTCCATCTGGATCTGCGTGTTACGCAGGATGTTCTCCTTCTCGGCCAGTTCGGCCTCGGAGTTCAGGATGGAGAGGTCCAGGTTGTCGTTGGAGAGGACCAGAATGGGATCTCCGGCCTTGACCTTGGAGCCTTCCTCGATGAGGATGGTCTGCACGATACCGCCTTCCTGCGGGCTCAGTTGGATGGTCGTCATCGGCTGCACGCGGCCGCTGATGCGGATATAGTCGTTGAACTCCCCCTTCACGGCACTCGACACCGTGACCGTATCCTTGTCCACCCGGAGCGTCTTGTTGTTCGGCCGGGCGATCAGGTACACGATGAACGCCAGCAGCAGGGCACCCAGCCAATAAGGGAGCGCTTTCTTCGTAAACGCTACGCGCCATCCGGTCTTTTTTTCGATGATCTTGTCCATATTATTGATCAATGTATTCTACTCCGTTGTAATACTTCACCACTGCCTGCTTGATGAGGTATTTGAACAGGCTGTTCATCTCATCGGCCTGGGCCTTCAAAAAATTGTTGTTGGCCGTCTGGAACTCCAGCGGGGAGATGAGACCCTGTTCCAACTTCTTGAGGTTCAGGGCGTAAGCCTCGGCCTGCACCTCGGCCTTGCGCTGGGCTTGCAGGTAGGCGGTGGCGCTTCCGTCGCGGTCCTGGATGGCGCGGCGCACCTCCGACTCCACATCCCGGCGCTTCTGGTCCAGTTCGGCCGTGGCCTTGTCCAGCGCGTGCTTCCGGCGGCTGATGGCCGAATGCTTGCTCAGGCGGTTCCAGATGGGGATCTGGAGGGAAACCTCCACATACTCACCGCCGTTGTTCCGGAACTGATCGCGGAAAGTGGCTGTCTGGGAGCCCTGGTAGGTGTAATAGCTGGTGCTCCAACCCCCATACAGGCCGATAGTGGGCAGCAACTGCCACTTGGCCGTATTGAGTTGCCGCTGGGCATTCAGTTGCTGCCACTGGGCGATCTGGACGCCCGGATTGTGGTCCAGGGCGAAGTCCACGATGGTGTCCGGAGATTCCTTCGCTTCGCTCGGAATGACAGTTTCCATACTGATGTTCAGTTCCTCCCCCACCGGCCAGAACATCAGGTCCGCCAGGGTCATCCGCTGCTGCTCGTACTGGTTGCGGGTGTTGATCAGTTCATACTGACGGTCGGCCAGGTCGGCCTCCATCTGGATGACGTCGGCATGGCCCTTCTGGCCCAGTTCTTCCTGTCGGCGGGCCTTGACAAGGGCCTGCCCGGCGACGGAGACCTGTTCCTCATAGACATCGGCCAAACGCTTGTAATACACCACGTTGTAGTAAGCCTCCATCACGGCAAGGCAGATATCGGCCTCCGCCTGCTTCTCCTGGGAATCGGCAATGAGCATCCCGGTCTTCGAGATCTTGTAATTGTTCACCGCCTGGAAACCGTCAAAGAGGTCATAGCCCGCCGAAACGCCGTAATTGTTATGGAAGGACGTCGTATTGAAATACGTATTGGTCTGCGGGTCGATGCTTCGGCCAAAGTTGTAATACGCATAGGTGTTCGCGTTGATCGACGGGGTAAACAGCCGGAGCGCCGCATCCCGCCGGTCAATCTGCGCATCGCCGATGGCCGCCTGCTGGATCCGGATCTTGGTGGAGTTGGAGATGGCGTAGGCCATACATTCTTTCAAGGTCATGACAGAGTCTCTTTCGACCCCGGCCTGACCAGTAGTCTGGCCACTGGCGCTGACTGTCACAGCAAGCGCCAGGGCGACAACTACATGCATAATGAAAAGGTTTTTCATGTCAATACTTATGTTTAACCGTACCAAGCCCAAGCACGCACCGTGCCAAACAAGTTAACTTATTGATACACAGACAAAAACACAAAAAGACAGGGAGTGTAAAACCTGTAAAGCTTTACACTCCCTTTACACTTTCTTTACACTTTTTTACCGGAAAATGAGTTCAAACACGGTCTCCCGCGCATCGCTCCGGACCAGCTCGATGCTGCCGTTGTGGTTGCGCATGATCTGGCGGGAGATGGACAGGCCGATGCCGGAGCCTTCCTTCTTGGTGGTATAGAAAGGGATGAAGATCTGTTCCTGGGCCGATACGGGGATGGGCTCGCCGTCATTAGCCACCTGAACGATCACTTCGTCGTCCCGGCCCATCCTGGCCGTGATGTCGATGTGTTTCGCTCCGGCCTGGAGGGCGTTCTTGATGAGGTTGATGAGGATCTGGGAAATCTGGCCTTCGTCGGCATAGATCATGAGGTCCGGCTCTTCCGGCCGATAACGGCAGGCGGCGCCGCAAGCAGCCGCAAACTCGCTGTTCAGCGCGATGACGCCGTCCATCAGTTCCTGCAGGTCCAGCGCCTTGCGGACAGGTTTGGCTACGCCGGAGAGCTGCCGGTAAGTCTGCACAAAGCCGATGAGGTTCTTGGAGGAATCGCTGATGGTCTCCAGCCCGGCCTTGATGTCCAGCTCGCTGTGGCCGTTCTCGTCCACGGACTTGGCCATCGCGTCACTCAAGGAGGCGATCGGCGACACCGTATTCATGATCTCGTGCGTGAGGACGCGGATGAGCTTGGTCCAGGAATCCTGCTCATGGGCCTGGCGCTGCTTCTCGAAGATCGTCCGGATGCGGTTGAGCGTGCGGTTGAAGCGGTTGGTTTCCTGGAACCGGAAGTTCAGTTCCCCGTCCTCCAGCGCATCCATCATATACGCCACCTTCTTGATATCCTTCCGACGCGTGCGGATGGCCGAAACCACCGCCGCGACGACGGCGACGACGACAAGCAGTATGATGTACCCGATGGACATTACAGCCCGTATTTCTTCATCTTGGCATACAGCGTAGGCCGGCTCACGCCCAGCATCTTCGCGGCCGCGGAAATGTTTCCGTTGCAACGTTCCACGGCTTCACGGACCTTGGATTCGTCAAGCACCGGCCCGGCACCGTCATTTCGGCCGGCGCGCAGCGGCGTGGAGAAATCTATCCCCAGGTCCTTGGCCGACAGAGTATTCGTCTCGCTCAGAATGACGGCCTTTTCGATCACGTTCTGCAATTCGCGGATATTGCCGCTCCATGGGCCTGCCGAGAGCGCCTGCACAGCTTCCGGATCGATCCCGGTCAGCCTCCGGTGGTACTTCTCCGCAAAGCGCTCCAGGAACAGCTGCGCCAGCGGAGCGATATCATCCTTGCGCTCCCGCAGCGGCGGCAGTGCGATATGGACCGTATTGATGCGATAATAAAGGTCCTCCCGGAACCGTCCTTCCCGCACCAACTGTTCCAAGTCCATGTTGGTGGCGCAGATGAGCCGGATATTCACCGGAATCGCCTGGCTGCCGCCCACACGCACCACGCTGCGGTTCTGAATGACTCTCAGGAGTTTCGCCTGCAGATGCAAGGGAATATTGCCGATCTCGTCCAGGAAGAGCGTTCCGCCGTCGGCCTGCTCGAACTTGCCCACATGGTCCGTATGCGCATCGGTGAAGGCGCCTTTCACATGACCGAAGAGCTCGCTCTCGAACAGCGTTTCGGTGATGGCGCCGGCATCGACCGCCACCATGGGCTTTCCGCTCCGGAGGCTGTGGGCGTGGATTTCCCGCGCCAGGACATCCTTGCCGGTTCCGTTCTCGCCGGTGATGAGCACCGTCGCGTCGGTCGGGGCGATCTTGTCCAGGGTCCTGCGGATGGAGGCCATGGCCCTGGAGGTGCCCCAGAACATAGATTCCTTCGCTTCGCTCGGAATGACAGGTGCCTTCGCTTTCCGGGCCTTGTCCCGGGCCGATGTCAGCACGTCGATGAGTTTGTCGTTGTCCCACGGCTTGACGATGAAATCGAACGCACCGCGCTTCATGCCTTCCACCGCCAGCTGGATGTCGGCATAGGCCGTAAAGAGCACGACCTCCACCTCCGGCGCCATCTTCTTGATTTCCCCGGCCCAGTAGAGGCCTTCGTTTCCGGTGTTGATGGAGGTATTGAAATTCATGTCCAGCAGCACCACGTCCGGTTGGAACTGTTCCAGCGAGGACACCAGGGTAGCCGGTGAGGGAATCGTCCTTACCGCCTCGAAATGCATGGGCAGGAGGATCTCCAGCGCGCGGCGGATCCCCGCATTGTCGTCCACGACGAGTATCTTTCCTTTCTTTGCCATCATAATTCCGCCCAAAAGTAAACAATTTCTTTCGCTCCCGCAAATGGAAAAAATTCATAAAGCGCAGAATAATTCGTATATTTGTCCGATTCGAAAATACCTACACCAAGATATGCACGACAACAATCAATTGAAAGAGATCGCGACGCAGGTGCGTCGGGACATCCTGAGGATGGTCTGCAACGCGAAGTCCGGGCATCCGGGCGGATCGATGTCATCGACAGACATTCTCACCACCCTGTATTTCAACGTCATGAAACAGGATCCAGCCACATGGACCCGGGACGGCAAAGGACAGGACATGTTCATCCTTTCCGCCGGTCACATGACCCCGGTGTATTACTCCATCCTCTCCCGTGCCGGTTATTTCCCTGTCAGCGAGCTGGCAACCTTCCGTACCTACGGTTCCCGCCTGCAGGGCCATCCGTCCATCCGCCGGGACCTCCCGGGAATCTTCCAGACCTCCGGTTCCCTGGGCCAGGGCCTGTCCGCCGCCTGCGGTCTCGCCCTCGGCAAGAAGCTGGACAAGGACGACAACTTCGTCTATTGCCTGTGCGGTGACGGCGAATCCGAGGAAGGCCAGATCTGGGAAGCCGGCATGTTCGCCGTGTTCCACAAGCTGGACAACCTCATCGCCATGACCGACTGGAACGGCAAGCAGATCGACGGCCCCGTCTCCGAGGTAGCCGGTGAAGGTGACCTCGCCGCCAAGTGGACGGCCTGGGACTGGAACGTCATCGTCGCCGAAGGCCATGACTTCGATTCCATCCAGAAGGCCTTCGAACTGGCCAAGGCCGGCAAGGGCAGCGGCAAGCCCACGATGATCCTCTTCAAGACCGAGATGGGTCACGGCGTGGACTTCATGGCCGGCACCCACAAGTGGCACGGCTCCGTCCCCAAGCCCGAGCAGCTGGAGGACGCCCTCAAGCAGTTAGGTGAAACTTCCTTAGGAGATTTTTAATATGAAAAAATACATCGATACAGGAAAGAAGGATACCCGCAGCGGATTCGGCGTGGGTCTTCTCGAAGCGGGCCGCGCCGACAGCCGTGTCGTCGCCCTCACCGCCGACCTCAAGGGCTCCCTCAAGATGGACGCCTTCGCCGCCGAATTCCCCGAGCGTTTCATCCAGTGCGGCATCGCCGAGGCCAACATGGTCGGCACCGCCGCCGGTCTCGCCATCACCGGCAAGATCCCGTTCATCGGCTCCTTCGCCGAGTTCGTGACCGGCCGCGTGTATGACCAGCTCCGCCAGGAAGTCGCCTACGGCAAGACCAACGTGAAGATCGCCTCCTCCCACGCCGGCATTACCCTCGGCGAGGACGGCGCCACCCACCAGACGATGGAGGACCTCGCCCTCATGCGCGCCCTCCCGGAAATGGTCGTGATCAACCCCTGCGACTTCAACCAGACCAAGAACGCCACCATCGCCGCCGCGAAATACGTCGGCCCGGTGTACCTCCGTTTCGGCCGTCCGAACGTCCCGAACTTCACCCCGGAGAACGAAGAGTTCATCATCGGCAAGGCCCAGATCCTCAATGAGGGCAAGGACGTGACGATCGTCGCCTGCGGCCACCTCGTGTGGGAAGCCCTCCAGGCCGCCGAGGCCCTCGAGGCCGAAGGTATCTGCGCCGAGGTCATCAACATGGCCACGGTGAAGCCGCTCGACGAAGCCGCCATCCTGGAATCCGTCATCAAGACCAAGGCCGTCGTGGTCGCCGAAGAGCACAACATGGCCGGTGGTCTGGGCGAGGCCGTGGCTGGCCTCCTGGCCCGCACCGTCCCGACACCGGTGGAATTCATCAACGGCGCCGACCGTTTCGGCCAGAGTGGCACGCCTTCTGCATTGATGGCTGCGTATGGCCTGGATGCGGCGCACATCGCCGCCGCTGCGAAGAAGGTCATCGACCGCAAATAATGGAGAATGTCGAGAGCGTCTTCAACCAGATCGTAAAGGAGTACAGCGAGCGTGTGTATTGGCACGTCCGCCGGTTTGTGAACTCCCACGAAGACGCCGACGACCTCGTCCAGGACATTTTCCTGAAAATATGGACTGCGCTTCCCTCTTTCCGGGGGGAGGCGCAGCTTTTTACCTGGGTGTACCGGATTGCGACGAACGAGACGCTGAACTGGCTCCGCCGCGAAAAGGTGCGCGCCGCCCTGCGCTTTACCTCCGTGGATGCGGAGATGGAAAAACGCATCGACAACGACCCTTACTTCGACGGGGACGCGGCCGACCGGGCCCTCTCGAAGGCCGTGGCGAAACTCCCCGAAAAACAGCGGCAGGTGTTCATCCTCCGCTACTACGACGAAATCCCCTACGAGGAGATGTCCTCCATCCTGGGTACCTCCGTGGGCGCGCTCAAGGCGTCCTACCACATCGCCCAGGAGAAAGTGAAGGCGTCCCTGGGGAAAGATTATTTTGACGGAAACGATTAAACCTTCCCGACAACCCCGTGTCTAAAAGAGCGTCTGTATGAGCAAGAGAACTGACATATCCATCCCGGAAGGATACTTTGAAAACCTCCGGTCCAGCCTCTCCGAGATTCCCCGGAAGGAAGCGGAACGCGCATCCGCCGCCCCGAAGGGAATCCACCGGCTCGCCCCGTACGCGGCCTTCGCGGCCAGTATCGCGGTCGCGGTCATGCTCGGCAACTTCATCCTCCAGCGGACGGCCGTCCCCCAGGAGGACGACGGATGGACCTATTACTCCTACCTCTCCCAAGCCCTGGATCCGGACGGCGCGGCTCTTGTCGACGAAGCCGCGTGGGACGAGGAAGACAGCATCCTTTCCCAGGACGATATCATCAACTACCTGCTCGCGGACGGCATTACCGTTGAACATTTAAATTACGTCAATTATGAAGAAGGTTATTAGTGTCCTGTGCCTGCTCGCCGTCCTTGCGACGGGTGCCCTGGCCCAGGAGCAGCAGCAGCGCGGCCGGCAGAGCCGGGGCGGCGAAGGCTGGCGCGAACGCGTCCGGGCCGAGAAAGTCGCTTTCCTGACCGAACAGATTGACCTCACCGAGAGCGAGGCCCAGGTCTTCTGGCCCATCTACAACCAGATCCAGAAGGAGCAGCGCGAAGCCTTTGAAGCCGTGCGAAAGGCCTACGAGGCCATGGAAAAAGGCGTGAACGAGGGCAAGACCGGGAAGGAGATGGAGAAGCTTGTGGAAGCCTATGTCGATGCCAAGGACAAGAACGAGGGCATCGAGACCAAGTACCTGAACAAACTCATGAAGTCCCTCCCCGCCGAAAAGGTCGCCCGCTACTACGTGGCCGAGGAGAAGTTCCGCCACCAGCAGATCGGCCGCCTTGGAAACGGCAACTTCCCGAATTTCAAGATGTCCGAGGAGCAGAAACAGCAGTGGAAGGAGCGCAGCGAGCAGCTCAAGGAGCAGTGGAAGGAGCAGAGCGAGCAGCTCAAGGAACAGTTCCGCGGCCGTGGCAACCGCCAGCAGCAGAAGGCCGAGGATACCAGCACCCAGAAGGAAAACATTTAAACGGTTTTCCGTCAGCGATTGACGAAAATTCCCCGATGCAAACGCACCGGGGAATTCTTTATAAGTCACTGTCCATCGACGAACTGACCGTCGCGCATGAAAAGCGTCCGGTCACAGAGGGCCGCGAGCGAAGGGTCGTGCGTGACGATGACGACCGTCTGCCCGAGGCGGTCGCGGAGGTCGAAGAACAGGCGGTGGATCTCCTCCTTGGTGCGGCTGTCCAGGTTGCCGGAAGGTTCGTCGGCGAAGAGGATGGCCGGATCGTTCATCAGGGCGCGGGCGATGGCGACGCGCTGCTGCTCGCCGCCGGAAAGTTCGGAGGGCTTATGGGAAAGCCGCTCTGACAGACCCACTTCCGCGAGCAGGCGACAGGCCTTTTCCCGTGCCTCCCGGGCCGGCGTCCCGCCGATGAGCGCGGGGATCATCACGTTCTCCAGCGCATCGAACTCCGGCAGCAGATGGTGCGCCTGGAACACGAACCCGATCCTGCGGTTCCGGAAAGCGGACAGTTCCCGGCTCCCCAGATGCAGCACATCCGTTCCGTCCACCTGCAGCGTTCCCGCATCCGGCGTGGACAGGGTTCCCAGGATCTGCAGCAGGGTCGATTTCCCCGCGCCGGAGGCGCCCATGATGGCCACCACCTCGCCTTTGTCCACCTGAATATCCACACCCTTCAGCACCTTCAGCGTGCCGAAACTTTTCTCAATGCCCTTTGCCTGAATGATCATGGTTGCAAAATTACGGAAAATTCGCTGATTGACAGGCGGAAATCAGAAAAAAAGTAGTATCTTTGCCGTCCGCAAGTCTCGGGTAGGCTTGCATAGCGCATTAACAAACAATTAAACAACAGATTCACAATGGCTGTTAAAATCAGACTCCAGCGCCACGGTAAGAAGAATTTCGCATTCTTCCACATTGTTGTGGCCGACTCCCGTTCCCCGCGTGACGGACGTTTCATCGAGCAGCTCGGCTCGTACAACCCGAACACCAACCCTGCCACCATCGTTCTCGACTCCGAGAAGGCGCTCAAGTGGCTGAACGTCGGCGCCCAGCCTACGCTCACCGCCCGCCGTATCCTCTCCTACGAGGGTGTCCTCCTCCGCAAGCACCTCCAGGAAGGTGTCGCCAAGGGAGCGCTCACCCAGGCTCAGGCCGACGAGAAGTTCGCCGCCTGGAAGGCCGGACAGGATGAGAAGATCGCCGCCAAGAAGACTGGCCTGAAGAACGAGGCCATCGCCAAGGCGAAGGAAGCCAAGGCCGCCGAGGCCAAGGTCAACGAGGCCCGTGCCGAAGCCATCGCCAAGAAGAAGGCCGAGGCTGAGGAAGCTGCCCGCAAGGCCGCCGAAGAGGCTGCCGCCGAGGCCGCTGCCGCCGCCGAGACGCCCGCCGAGTAATGCTGCGGATTGCGCAGGTACTGAAATCCAACGGTCGGGACGGTGAACTCCTCGTCAGTTTCACTGGCATCGACCCCGAGGAAATCGACCTTGAGGAACCGGTATTCATCGAATTCGATGGACTGCCGGTTCCCTTTTATTTTGAATCCTTCACCCCCCGCGGCACCCGCCGCGCCCTCGTCCGTCTCACCGGCGTCCGCTCCCTGAAGGATGCGGATGAACTCGCCGGCGCCGACATCTATGCCGAAGACGACCTCTACGAAGACGAGGAACTCGACCTCACCGGCTGGACCGTCCTCGACGCGGACGGCACCACCGCCGGCACCGTCACCGCCCATGAGGACATCCCCGGCAACCCCTGCATCTGGGTGGAAACCGGCCATGGAGAGGTGCTGATCCCCCTCCACGAGGAACTCGTCCTGGAAGTGGACGAAGAAAAACAGACCCTCCGGATGGAGATCCCGGAAGGCCTGTTGTCACTCTGAGGCGAAGTCGAAGAGCCTAATACACCTGTATTTCGTCCGTAAACAGCCACTCGCGGGTGCGGGTGGCGCGGTAGCGTATATACCGCGCATCACGGCCGATGGCGGCGCCATACGGAACATACAGGCCGTCAGGGTTTTCGCCGATGAGGTCCGAAACGGTCGTGAAATGCTCTCCGTCCGTGGAAATGTCGATCCGGATGCGCTTCGGCTGATAGATGCCGGCGGATGGATGCGCCAGGAAGGTCGCCGTCACATAGTGGACGGGACGGACGGAACCGAGGTCCAGCGTGACGTCGATGTCCGACAGGAAGCCCTGCCAATGACTGCCATACGACCAGCCGCCCTGCACACCGTCCACAAGGGCCGATGCACCGCCGGCAGGATAGGCCTTATGCCAGGGCGTCGTGTAAGTCACGGCCGCCTCGCGGCCCAGGTGCTCCAGCGGAACATTCCTTTCGGGACGCTCTCCCACTTCTTCTTCCAGCTTGAACGTATGGTAGCCCCGCTCCCGCAGGAGGGCGGCCATCGCCATGGCCCGGTCCCGGAAATCGGACGGGTCTTTCACGGAAACCGGGCTCCAGCCGATCTCCGCGATGGCAAAGATGCGCGGATAGAGCATGTATTCCGTATGGGACGGTTCCGGGATCATCTCGTGCCAGAGATTGCCCTGCACGCCGAGTAAATGCTCCCGGGCATTCTCGGGAATCCCCGTAGCGGGGTCATAGACATAAATGCTGTCCAGGGGAAGATACCCGCCGAAGGCCTCCGGTTCCAGCAGCGGCGCATCCTGGGCCTTGTCCAGATAGCAGCGGTTGCCGGGCGTCATGACGGCGTCATGGCCTTCCCGGATGGCCTGCAGGCCCCCTTCGGTCCCGCGCCAGGACATGACCGTGGCATTCGGTGACAGACCGCCTTCCAGGATTTCGTCCCAGCCGATGAGTTTGCGCCCATGGGCATTCAGGTAGCGCTCGATGCGGCGGACCAGATAACTCTGAAGCTCCTCCACCGTAGCGAGGCCTTCCTCCTGCATCCGGCGCTGGCAGTCCGGACAGGCGGGCCAGGCTCGCTTTCCGGCTTCGTCCCCGCCGATATGGATGTACTCGGAAGGGAACAGGTCCATGACCTCGTCCAACACCTTTTCCAGAAAGGCGAAGGTCGCTTCCTTGCCGGGACAGAGGTCTTCGGAATCCGGCGTGCACCCCACTCCGGGGATGGAATAGACCGTCTCCCGGGAATGACCGGGCATCTCGATCTCCGGAACGACCGTCATGTGGTGCTCCGCCGCATAGGCGACGATTTCACGGGCATCGGCCTGCGACAGGAATCCGCCGTAGGTGCCGTCGTACCGGCTTCCTCCGGCCGTCCACTCCTTCCAGGTATTCCCGGCCCGCCAGGCACCCTTTTCCGTCAGCTGGGGGTAGGATTTGATTTCCAGACGCCAGCCGGCCGCATCCGTCAGATGGAGATGCAGGATATTGAGCTTGGCCGCGGACAAGGCATCGATCTGCTTGATGATGAAATCCTTGTCCCGGAAATGGCGGGAGATGTCCAGCATGGCACCCCGCCAGGGGAAACGCGGATAGTCGATAATGACCCCGCAGTGGTAAGGCTGTTCCAGTTGGGCGAGCGTCGTCCGGGCGCGGTACACGCCTTCGGGCGTATTGGCCTCGACCAGGACCCGTTTGGGCGTGATGGTAATCCGGTAGGCCTCTTTCCGGGCGAAAGCCGGCAGCTGGGCGCTCCACTTGGTAAAAGCCCGCTTTCCCTCCACGACTTCCACTTCCTTCGCCTGGGTCACGCCATCGGCCATCTCATACGAAACGGGCGCCGGAAGGATTCCCAGCGCCGCCAGTAAAAAGGTGATAATCACTTTCATCAGATAAGACCTCCGTTACGTTCATAATCGGCCTTCACATCCTCGTAGAAGGCGGCCTGGGCCGTGTTCATATAAGGGATCAGCCAGATGAATCCGATGCCCAGGGTGAGGAAGGACAGGAGGAACCAGCCGATAAAACTCAGGTACAGGTAGAAAAGGTCGAACTTGTGGCCCTTCATCATGGCACGGCTGTGGTCGATGGCCTCGTTCGCCGACAAGTCCGGATTCTCTTCCAGGATAAAGGGTGTCAGCGCATAGGAGAAGGCCTTGACGATGCCCGGGAGGATGAAGAGAAGGGTCCACAGGGCGATGAACAGGTACATCAGGAACATACCCCAGACCTTGTGCCAATACTGCCGGAACGATACCTCGAACATGTTGGACGTCAGGCGGTCATCCCCGTTCCGCAGGAGGAGTAGGAAAGCGACGGCAAAACCGACGCTGAGGACATTGTACACGAAGATCCGCAGCAGGGAGCTCAGCGAACTCCAGGAGCTGAAGGTGGAATAGGCGTCCATTACGCCGGCCAGGTCGCCGGCGGCAGCCATCGCGGCGACCGCTTCCGAGTCGAAAGTGCCGGTAAGCATCGGTATTTCAGCAGGTCCGATGCAAAGGGTTGCGATGGCCAGGAAGACGACGGTGGCAAGGACGGCGGGCGCCCAATTGCCCTTCAAGGCCGCGAGGGCCTCATTCTTGTACTGGGTGTTCGTTTTCATATCGAAGAGGGGTTAGTACACTTGGACGATGTGCATGATCAGATTGTCCACGCAGCAGTACAGCGGCAGGTCGTCCCGGCTGGAGGTCAGGTGGAAATCCAGCGCGTCCACGGATCCGATACTGGTCAGGTCCATCTCGGTCCATTCCTTCAGGGCCTCGGTACCGCTGACCAGGTTCAACGATTTCTCCCCCGCCTTGGTGCCGTTCTTGTAGCCGGTAACCGTGAGTGTCAGGTAGTCTCCGGCGACGAACGGACCGCCCGCCAGTCCGGTACCGTACCGGATGGCCTGGACGACGGCCTGCACGTTATGCACGTACACGGCATCCGGGCTGTTGGTCGATTCGGCATTGGGAACGGGAGCCAGGACGGCATGCTCCGGCATCAGGGTCGCCGTCGTGTCATGGAAGACGGCATAGGCATAGGAGCCGGCGTGGCCGGACTTGTCGAAGACGGCGAAGCGGGAAGGCTTCCGGTCCGGGGTGGCCAGGGAATCCAGGCCGCGGCACAGGGCGAAGCCGCCCTGGAAAACGTCGGCGTCATCGAGTTTGGCGCAGACGGAGATGGCCGAGGTGCTGAAATACGGATAGGCGACGACCGTATCCTTGCCGCCGTTGAAGAATTCGTTGACAAAAGACTCCCATTCGTATCCGTTGTCGGGTTCGAAGGTCAGGACCACACGTCCGTCATACTTGCTCTGTCCCTCCAGGCCGGAGAGACAGGAAGCCGCCACCAGGGCGAGAACGCCCAGGAAAGCGCTTCTTTTCATCATTTTCTTAAACATATTACAAAACTACGCATTTTTTTGTAAATTTGTTCGATTGACAAAACTTATTGCGCTATGTCCACAACACTTATCGTCATCCTCATCGCTGCGGCCCTTCTTGTCCTCTGGGGCATTTCCGTCCAGAACAAGCTCGTACAGGCCGACGAACTGTGCAACAACGCCCTCAAGCAGATCAATGTCCAGCAGGTAAGCCGTTACGACGCCCTCCAGGCCATCATCAAGCTCACCCGCGAATACGCATCCTACGAGGCCGACACGCTGGAGAAGGTCATCTCCCAGCGCAAGATCACCGCTTCCGCGAAACCCACCGTGGAGGAAATCAACGCCAACGAAAAGGCCCTCCAGGAAGTGAGCGCCAAGCTCATTGCCGTCGCCGAGCAGTATCCCGACCTCAAGGCCAACCAGAACTACCAGCAGGCCATGGCCGACATCAAGCAGTACGAAGAGAATGTCCGCCTCGCCCGCATGACCTTCAACGATACGGTCACCAAGTTCAACAACCAGGTCCGTATGTTCCCGGGTTCCGTCGTGGCCGGCATCCTCGGTTTCGCCAAGCGCGACTACCTCGCCGAGGATACCTCCAAGAAGGATTATCCCACGATTTAAGCGATGAAACGGATCCTCCTCTGCGTGCTGGCGGTTTTCGCCGGCACTTTGGCCGTTTATGCCCAGCAGCTGCGGGACATGGACATCCGTGTGGTCCTGCAGCAGGACGGATCGGCCCGGATCACCCAGATCTGGGATGCCACCGTCGTGGACGGGACGGAGATGTACATTCCCATCTCCAACCTCGGGGAAATGACCGTCAAAGACTTGACTGTCAGCGAGAACGGGCAGGCGTACATCAACGAAGGACGGGACTGGGACGTGGACCGTTCCCTGGACGGGAAGGCCGGCCGCTGCGGCATCATCGACAAGCACAACGGCGTGGAACTGTGCTGGGGCAAGACCTCATACGGTCCCCACGTATGGACCGTGGAATATACCGTCACCGGTCTCGTGCAGTCTTTCACCGACGCGGACGGATTCAATTTCATGTTCGTGAACCCGGGCTTCGACGCTCCGGCGCAGCACGTGAAAGTGACGATCCTCAATGATACCGGCGGCCCGGAATGGACCTACGACAACACCCTTGTCTGGGGATTCGGCTCCTACGGCGACATCAACGTCGTGAGTGGAGCCATCGTCTATGAATCCTCCGAACCGTATTCCCGCCAGAGTTCCTGCATCGCCCTCGTGCGCTTCGAAAAGGGCCTGTTCGCCCCGACGGTCAGCCGGAACATGACCTTCGACGAGCTCAAGGACAGGGCCCTGGAGGACAGTTCGTATGGGCAGAACGGTATTCTCGAGCAGGTTTTCCTGGGGCTGTTCGCCCTTCTGTTCGGCGGAGGCATCATTATGATCATCAGCGGAATCGTCCTGAGCGCCCTGGGCTACAAGTACAAGAAATCCATGTACGGGAAGACCAAGATCACGGAATGGTGGCGGGATACCCCGATGGGCGGGAATCTCTTCGCCTCGTCCTTCGTACTGGACAACGGCTGGCGCTTCCCTTCCGGACAGACTTCCTCCAGGGGACTGATCGGCGCCTTCTTCCTCCGCTGGATCCTGGACGGGAAAGTGAAGGTCCAGGCCGATCCGAATAACGCCAAGCGCGTGAACCTGGACTTCTCCCACGAACCGGACATCCAGGACGACGTGGAACTCGCCCTGTACAACATGGCCCGCGAAGCCAGCGGGACGAACCTCCTGCTGGAATCCGGCGAGTTCGAAAAATGGTCCGAGCGGAACTTCAAGAAAATGACCGCCTGGCCGCTCCGCGCAAAGGCCCGCGGTCAGGGCTATATGCAGGACCACCGTTACTTCCGTCATGGCACCACGACCAACGAGGACGGAGCCAAGGAAGCCTGCCACGTGGTCGAGTTCAAGAATTTCCTGAACGATTTCACGCTCTCCAAGGAGCGCACGGCGGGTGAAGTGGGACTCTGGAAGGACTATCTCGTCTTTGCCCAGCTGTACGGCATCGCGGACAAGGTGGCCTCCCAGTTCCAGAAGCTCTATCCCAAGGAGTTCCAGGAAGTTGCCCAGTCCGTGGGCGTGGATCCCAACGTGATGATGCGCACCATCCGGGTGAACAACAACATGTCCGCATCGGCCATCAACCGGGCCGTCTCCCGGCAGCAGGCCGGCAGCATCCGCGGCACCGGCGGCCACACCTCCTTCGGCGGAGGCGGCGGCTTCTCCGGCGGCGGTTTCGGCGGCGGCGGCCGCTAGAGCATCTTCTTGATCATTCCGAACAGCTTGTACGGCATGTAACGGAATTTGAGATCGATCCCCGTAGGGGACTGCAGGACGGAACGCTCGTGACTGAATGCCAGGAACGAGCGTTCGTCGTGATAGGAGCCCATGCCGGAATTGCCCACGCCACCGAAGGGGACCTTCGGGTTGGCGATGTGCATGATGACGTCATTGATGCAGGCGCCGCCGGAAGTGGTCCGGCCGACGAGGTTCCAGCCGTCCTCGGGCTTGCCGAAGTAGTAGAATGCCAGGGGCTTTTCGCGCGCATTGACAAAGTCCGCGACCTCGTCCAGTTCCCGGAACGTGAGGATCGGGAAGATGGGACCGAAGATTTCCTCCTGCATGACGGGTGCATCGGGCGAAACGCCGTCCAGGAGGGTGGGCTCGATCCAGCGCTTCTCCCGGTCGGAATGGCCGCCGGCGAGGATGGTTCCGTCCTTGAAATAGCCCACGAGGCGGTCGAAGGCCGAATCCCTGACGATATGGACATAGTAGTCCGAGTGCTCGGTCCCGTCGGGATACAGGCCGGCAAGTTCCCGCTTGAAGGCCTCCACGAAGGCGTCCTTGATGTCCTCGTGCAGGAACAGGTAGTCCGGAGCGATGCAGGTCTGGCCGCTGTTGAGGCACTTTCCCCAGGCGATGCGCCGGGCGGCAACCGTGATATCCGCCTCCTTGTCCACGATGCAGGGGCTCTTGCCGCCGAGTTCCAGGACCATGGGTGTCAGGTACTTCGACTGGGCCTCCATGGCAATCTTCCCGAGGGACGGACTGCCGGTCAGGAACACGAGGTCGTAGCGATGCTTGAACAGCTCTGTATTCACTGTGCGGTTTCCCTGGACCACAGCCACGAAGTCCTCCTCGAAGGTGTCCTTCACGAACTCCTCCAGCACCTTGGACACCGTAGGCACGTAGGGCGACGGCTTCAGGATGGCCGTACAGCCCGCCGAAATGGCACCCACGAGCGGATTCAGCAGCAACTGTACCGGGTAGTTCCAGGGCGACACGATAAGCGTGCAGCCCAGCGGCTCCCGGACGATGTAGGAGGCCGACGGCATCACGGACACCGAGGAGGGAACCCGGCGCCGGCGGGCCCATCGGCCTACCTTCCGGGCCGCTTCCCGGATCTCTCCGTAAATGAGGCCGATTTCGGTCATGTAGGCCTCCTCATAGCTCTTGTGGAGGTCCGTCCACAGGGCGTCGCAGAGGGGTTTCTCCCACTTCTTGAGGCCTTCGTTGAACTGGAGGAGCTGGAACCGGCGCCAGTCCACGTCGCGCGTGACGCCGGTCGCGAAGAACGCCCGCTGCCGGCGGACCAGTTCTTCGATTCTTTCGGGGGTGGTGTTTTCCATCTTCATTTTTACTGAGTAAAGGTAAGCAAAAGAATTCGGATTACTATAAAATGGTTACTATAAAATAGTAATCATAAAATAAGAATGTGCCTGCTGTTGAATAGGAATACGCCACAGTACCCCTTGCCGCCATGCCAATCATAAATGATTGATATTCGGATAATTGTAAATCCAGCCGCGGCAGAGTCCGCTAGCATCTCAAGGCCCTGGCGGGGTAAACCTGATAATAAACCTTGCAAGCCTTGCAGGAAATCCGACATTGCAAGGCTTGCAATCGTATGCGGACTTCGGATGTTGTTCAATACCTTTGCAGAAAGGCAATCTGATTGTCGCTGCTTAATTTTGTATTGTATAATTATATTATTATGCTATATTTGCGACATATAAATAACATACATTATGTCAACAACTGCCATTTCCATCCGCCTTGACTCGGATATCAAGAAACAATTCGAAAACCTCTGCAAAGAGTTTGGTCTCAGTACCAATGCCGCTTTCAACTTGTTCGCCCGAACCGTGGTTCGGGAACAGGCCATCCCCTTCCCCATCTCGCTGAAAGGCAGCGAGTCCGAGAAACGCTCCATCGCTGCGCAGAATGCCCTCGCCAGAATACAATCCCTATCCGCTCAGGAAGCGCACGAATGGACAGATGAAGAAATTGATGAGTTGATCGCCTCACATAGGCGGAAGAAAAGAGAACAATAAGATGGTCTATGCAGTTATTGACACCAATGTATTAGTTGCGGCCGCAAAATCACACAAACCCGATTCTTCAGCTTCCAAAGTTCTTTCCCTCGTATTCTCCGGAATCATCCAACCGCTGGTATGCGATGAGATTCTGGAAGAATATGAAAGTATCCTGGAACTTCCTGTCCTCGCTATCCCAAGCGAAATATCGGATGCAATCCTGACCAAATTCAGGAAGGACGGGATCAACCCCGGAAGGACACCATCACCCGAAGTGCACCCTGACCCTACTGATCAGGTCTTTTATGAAGTATCTCTCTCCGTCGAAGATGCCTATATGGTGACCAACAATCGAAAACACTTCCCCAAAGTGCCTAGAGTTGTCACTCCGACAGAGATGCTCGCAATCCTGTCCTCCGCTGGGGTTGACATTGAAATGAGTTGAAAGGGGTCCCATATCCTTTCGGGAAATATGTCAGATTACAGATAGGAATGTGCCACCCCTTGCCGCTATGCTGATTTTAGATAATTGATACTCAGGAGTTTGCGCGCTGCTCTGCGGCAGAGTCCGCCAGCGCACCGAGGCACTGGCGGGGTAAACCCTACAGATAATCCTTCGTCACGGATGCGGGGCAGTGCAGGCAGCCTGCGGGGGGACCGGCGTAGAGGACGGTGCCGCCGTCCTCGCCGGCGCCGGGGCCGAGTTCCAGGAGGTAGTCGGCGCTGCGGATGACGTCCAGGTTGTGTTCGATGAGCCAGACGGTGTTGCCGCGGTCCACCAGGGAGTCGAACAGGCGGAGGATGTGCCGAATGTCCTTCGTGTGGAGGCCGTCGGTGGGTTCGTCGATGATGAAGATCTTCCCCTCCACGCCCAGGTAGGAAGCCAGTTTGAGTCGCTGGAGTTCGCCGCCGGAAAGGGTGGAAAGTGCCTGATTCAGATGGAGATACTGTAAGCCCACATCCCGGAGGGGCTTGAGTTTCTGTTCGATGACCGTCCCGGCGAAGAAGGCCGATGCGAGGCGGACGGAGAGGTCCATGACCTCGGCGATGTTCAGCGTCTCCCCCGTCGCGCCCGTGAGCGTATAAGCCAACGCTTCCGGGGCATAGCGCAGGCCGCCGCAGGCTTCGCAGGTGGTTTCGATGGCGTCCATGAAGGCCATCTCGGACACGATGACACCCTTGCCGCCGCACACGGGGCAGGCGCCCTTGCCGTTGAAGGTGAAATACTCCTCCTTCATCTTATGGGCCTTGGCGAAGGCCTTGCGGATGTCCCCCGCAACCTCCATGTAGGTCGCCGGAGTGGACCGCAGGCTCACGCCGATGCTCTTCTGGCTGATGTACACGATGTCGTCCGGGTTCGGATAGGCCTTCCGGAAGCACTCCATCAGGGAACTCTTGCCGGAACCGGCGACGCCGGCAACGACGCCGCAGACGCCCAGGGGGATATCGACCGAAAATCCTTTCAGGTTATGCAGGGAGGCGTTTTCAAGCCGGAATGAGGCCGAAACAGGACGGGGGTGCGCTTTGAAGGGGACGGGCTCGCCGATCATGGAGCCGGTGGCCGTGCCGCTCCGAAGGAGCTCTTCGTACGAGCCCTGGAACACGATCCGGCCGCCGTCGATACCCGGGCCGGGGCCCATGTCCACGACATGGTCGGCAATCCGGATCATTTCCGGATGGTGCTCCACCAGCAGGACCGTGTTGCCATGGTCCCGGAGGCGCCGCACGCTCCGTTTCATCCGCTCGATGTCCCGGTTATGCAGGCCCACGCTGGGCTCGTCCAGGATATACAGGACGTCGGACAGCGACGAATTGATGTATTTCGCGATCTTGCACCGCTGGGCCTCACCGCCGGAAAGCGTTCCCACCGGACGGTCCAGACTCAGGTATCCGAGGCCGATTTCTTCGAGCGCCGTCAGCCGGGTGCCGATGGTCTCTTTCAAATCCACAGCCAGCGGATCCGACAACCCCCGGATCCAGGCATTGAGCCGGGAAATGGGCATGGCGCAGGCCTCGGCGATGTTTTTCCCTTCAATCTTGCAGGTCAAGACTTTCGGGTTCAGCCGGGTGCCCCCGCAGTCGGGGCAGGTGCCCATCTTCAGCATCGGATTCAGCACCGCCGCGTGCAGAAGTCCCTCCTCCGAATTGATGATGCTCCGGTACATCCGCGGGATGATTCCCTCGTACTTCGCCGACTTGGGCCAGCCCGCCGGCGGGTTCTTGAGCTTGATCTGGGGACTGTTCAGGAACAGGTCCAACTCTTCCGGCGTATAGTCCTTGATCTTCTTGTCCAGGTCGAACAGGCCGCTCCGCGCATACCGGATCCACCGCCAGCCGCCCTTGCCGAAGGCGATGTAATGGATCGTATCCTCGTCGTTCAGGCTCTTGTCAAAATCCACAAGCTTGTGGATATCCAGCTCCCGGATCTCGCCGAGTCCCGAGCAGCGGGGGCAGCTCCCCTGCGGATGGTTGAAACTGAAGGAGTCCGAGTACCCCACGAAGGGTTTTCCCACGCGGGAGAAAAGCAGGCGCATGAGCGCATAGATGTCGGTATAGGTTCCCACCGTGGACCGGGAATTCTGCGCCGGCTTCTTCTGGTCGATGACCACGGCGATGGGAAGTCCCTCGATATCATCCACATGCGGACGTCCATACTTGGGCAGATACTGCTGCACAAAGGTCGGGAACGTATCGTTGAGCTCCCGCCGGGACTTGGCGGCGATGGTGTCCAGCACCAGCGAGCTCTTCCCGGAGCCCGAAACGCCGGTAAAAACGGTAATCTTGTATTTGGGAATGTCCAGGGAGATGTCCTTGAGGTTGTTCTCCCGGGCACCCCGGATGCGGATCGTATCTGTCGTCATGCCTTTTTCTTTTTGCGGTCGTAGAACTCCGCCACCGCGGTGAAGAAGACGTCGCCGCTGGAATTCAGCGCCGTCTCCACGGAGTCCTGCACCACGCCGATGATGAATCCCACGGCCACCGCCTGCATCGCGATGTCATTGCCGATCCCGAAGAATGAACAGGCCATCGGCACCAGCAGCAGCGAACCGCCCGCCACGCCGGAAGCGCCGCAGGCGCCCAGGGTGGCGATGAGACTCAGGAACAGGGCCGACGCAAAACTCACCTCGATGCCCAGGGTATGGGCGACAGCCAGGCTCAGGACCGTGATCGTCACCGCCGCACCGTTCATATTGACCGTACATCCCAGCGGAATGCTCACACTGTAGAATTCCTCGTCCAGTCCCAGCTCCTCGCAAAGTTCCATATTGATGGGGATATTCGCCGCGGAAGAGCGCGTGAAAAAGGCATTGAGCCCGCTCTTTTTCAGGCATTTCCAGTACAGGGGATAGGGATTCTTCCGCAGATGCAGCCAGGCGATGAAAGGATTCACCACGGCCGATGTGAACACCATGCAACCCACCAGCACGAGGATCAGTTTCCCGTAGTCCACGAAGATTTCCAGCCCGCTTTCCGAGACGGAGGAAAACACAAGGCCCAGAATGCCGAAGGGCGCGAACTGGATCACCCACTTCACGACCTGGGAAACGACGTCGGCGAGGTCCGAAATGACCTTGACCGTCCCTTGCGAGGCAAGCATCTTCAGGCCCAGGCCCATGATGATGGCCCAGAACAGGATGCCGATGTAATTGGCCGATGCGAGGGCCTGGACCGGATTCATGACCATGTTCGTGAGGAGGGTGGTGAACACGTCGGCCAGGCCACCCGGTGCTGCGCTTCCCCCTTCGGTCACCCCCTGCAGGCGGATTGTCACCGGGAAAAGGAAACTGCCCACCACCGCAATGACGGCGGCGACGAAGGTCGATACCAGATACAGCGTAACGACCGTCCGGAACCGGTCGCCCAGGCCGCCATGGGCCTTGGCGATGGACGAGGCCACCAGAAGCATCACCAGGACAGGGGCGATGGCCTTGAGGGCGCTGACAAACACCTGCCCAAGGATACCGATGCCAGTCCATTGCGGAACCGTAAGCCCCAGGACGGCACCGATCAGCAGACCGCCCAGGATCCGGAGCACCAGAGAGGTGCTTGTCCACCATTGCAGGAGACGTTTCATCGGACCGGGAAGTTGAAGTAGGTATCCGGGAACGGTTCTTCGGCAAGGGTGAAATGCCACCATTCGGTGCTGAGGGGCTTGAAGCCGTGACGGAGCATGGCCTTTCTCAGGATCAGGCGGTTCCGGAACTGCTGTTCCGTGAGGCCACCCTTCCGGAGGGGCTTGTACTCACCGGTATCGGGATTGCCGCAGTAGTCGGGATGGCTCTCGGGGCCGAACCAGTCGAAGGTACCGCCCATGTCCACTTCCTTCCCCGTGGCCATGTCAAAGATCGTGAGGTCCACGGTGGAGCCGCGCGTATGGCCGCTCTTTTCCATTTTTCCATGATGTACTCCTGCTTGAACAGGACTTTCTTGTTCAGGTTCGGGTAGAAGGGTTTCTTCATCCGGGTATCCTTCACATCGGACGCCCAGCGGACGAAATGGTCCACGGCGCGCTGCGGCCGGTAGGCGTCATAGATCTTGAGCCGATACCCCTGCTTCATCAGGTCGTCGCTGACGGCCTTGAGGGCCGTGGCCGCTTCCCGGGTCAGGAGCGCTGTCGGGGCGAGATACCCGTCGATGCGGTCTCCCACGAAATTGTACGTACCGAAGTAGCGAATTTCCAGGATAGCGTCCGGAACGGCCTCGGTCAGGGAGACGAAGTGCTCCCGGCCCTGCTCGCCGGATGCGGCGGCGACGCGCCGGAACTCGTCCTTCGCCAGGGCCATTTCGGCCTGGAACTCAGCGTTGTTATGCAGGTAGGCATAGCCGATGGCGGCGGCGGAACGGGTGGCATCCACATCGCTCTGCCAATGTGCCCCGGCAATTACCCGGCTTTCGCCATACATCCAGGCGCGGGCGAACAGGGTATCCGCCGCGGCCGGATTCACTTCGGACAGCAGCAGGGCGGTCGTCCAGCCGCGCATGGTGTGGCCGGAAGGGTAACTCCCTTCGCCGCTGAGCGCGGCTTCCTCCCCCGTCAGCATGGGCTCATGGAACACCTCGAACGGACGGCGCCGGTGATAGAAGGCCTTCGGGGCTACGCGCATCTGGTCCGTCGTAACCAGACTCCGGGTCATCACTTTCCAGATGGCCGGGGTGGACTCCTCCGGAATGGTCAGGCCAAATGTCCCGCCGAACTCGGCGAACAGCGCCGGAAAGGTCCACACGGCATCCCGCTTGGCGATGTCCGCCCGGAGGGAATCCGGACGCTGGGTCTTCCCCCACTGGTAACGCATGATATCATAGGCGAATCCATACGAAAGCGAATCCGGCGGGGCCGGAATGCACTGGATCAGGTCAGGAAGTTCTTCTGTCGAGTAATAGGCTTTCGGCTGGGCCTGGACAGAGACAGCCGCGAAGATCAGGAAGGCGGAGAGCCAATATTTCATTCTTTCCATAAGCTTGTAGTCAAACCATACAAAGATACGCATTTTTGCTTATCTTTGTGGAGACACACACTGACTGATACCATGAAAAAAGCCCTTCTCCTCCTTTCCCTGCTGCTTTCCCTCGCCGGAACCGCCCAGGCTCAGAAAGTTCTCCATCTCGGCCGCTATGCGGAAGCCAATGCCACCCTCGAAGCCCCTGAGGGCGCCCGCGTCGTCCTGTACGGGGATTCCATCACCGACGGCTGGGCCAGCCAGCGGCCGGAATTCTTCCAGCGGACCGGCTTCATCGGCCGGGGCATCAGCGGAGAAGTCACCGCGCAGATGCTGCTCCGTTTCCGGGCGGACGTGCTGGACATCGGCGCAAGTACCTTCGTCCTTCTCGCCGGAATCAATGACATCGCGATGAACCTCGGCGACACCTACGACGAAGACGCCACCTTTGCCAACATCCAAAGCATGGTGGAACTGGCCCTCCACAACAACGTCCGGCCGGTCATCTGCTCCCTGCTCCCCTCTTACAAACTGGGCTGGCGGCCTGAAGTGACCGACACCTTCGAGAAAGTGATCAAGCTGAACGCCCGCCTGGAGACCTACTGCCTCCGTCACGGCATCACCTACGTGGACTACACGACCGTCCTCGCCGGCCCTGACGGCCGTATCCGTCCCGAATTCTCCGGCGACACCGTCCACCCCAACGCCGCCGGCTACGAAGTCATGGAGCAGCTGCTTTTGGAGAAACTCCGGTAGTTAGAGGCGCGAGTCGACCAGATCCCGCGGAAGGACGCCCTTTACGTCGTAGATGACGCCACCTTCCTTCACGAGGGAGCGGACATCCAGCCCCAGAAACTCCTTGTGTGCAACGGCAAGGATGACAGCATCGTAACGGTCTTCCGGAAGGGTGGCCGTCACCTCTACGCCGTATTCGTGCATGACCTGGTCCGGATGGGCCCAGGGGTCATATACCGTAATCCGGCGCGTATATTCCTCCAGTGTGTGGTAGATGTCCACGACCTTGGTGTTCCGGATATCCGGACAGTTCTCCTTGAAGGTGATGCCCAGGATAAGGATCTTCGCACCTTTCACCAACACGCCTTTCTTGTTCATGCACTTGATGGTCTGGTTCGCCACGTAGGCGCCCATGCCGTCATTCAGGCGGCGGGCGTTGCTCATCACGCGCGGAAGGACACCGTACACCTGCGCCTTTTGGATAAGGTAGTAGGGGTCCACGCTGATGCAGTGGCCGCCCACAAGACCCGGGCTCAACTTGATGAAGTTCCACTTGGTTGCGGCCGCCTCGATCACGTCGTGGGTGTCGATGTCCATCGCATTGAAGATCTTCGCCAGCTCGTTCATGAAGGCAATGTTGACATCCCGCTGGGAATTCTCGATGATCTTGGAAGCCTCCGCCACCTTGATGGAAGGAGCCTTGTGCGTCCCGTTCACCAGGACGGCGTTATAGACGGAGTCCACGATATCGGCAATCTCCGGCGTAGAGCCGGATGTCACCTTCTTGATTTTCTCCACGGTATGGAGCTTGTCGCCCGGATTGATGCGCTCCGGGGAATAACCGGCGAAAAAGTCCTCGTTGAACTTCAGGCCGGACACCCGCTCCACGACGGGGATACACTCCTCTTCCGTCACGCCGGGGTACACGGTGGATTCATACACGACGATATCGCCCTTGGAAATCACCCTGCCCACCGTATCCGAGGCGCCCCAGAGCGGGCGCAGGTCCGGACGGTTGTTCTCGTCCACCGGTGTAGGAACCGCCACGACATAGAAGTTGCAGCGACGGATTTCTTCCATATCCGTGGTGCACTTGAATCCATGGTTGTCGATCGCGTCCTGCAGGAGATCGTCACTGACCTCCAGTGTCGCGTCGTGCCCCGCCATCAGGGCGTCCACCCGGCGCTGGTTCATGTCAAATCCGATGGTCGGGAACTTGGTGGAGAACAGACGGGCCAGAGGGAGGCCGACATACCCCAGGCCGATGACGCAGATCTTGATGTCTTCCATATACAGCGGTAATTACCAATTAAACCAAACAAGCACCCACGAAAACCGTAAGTGCTTGATTGAGTGGGGTGGAGATAGTCGGATTCGAACCGGCGACCCCCTGCTTGCAAAGCAGGTGCTCTACCAGCTGAGCTATACCCCCGGGGATACCTTTTCGGGTACAAAAAAAGCCGGGCTGGCGTCCGGCTTTTCGGTAGGCCCTGGCAGAGTTGAACTGCCGACCTCTACATTATCAGTGTAGCGCTCTAACCAACTGAGCTAAGAGCCTGTATAAATAATGAAAGACTAAAAAGTACAACCTTGTACTCACAGTTCCGAGCGTCGTGCCTTCGGACACGCTCCAAAAAGGAGGTGTTCCAGCCACACCTTCCGGTACGGCTACCTTGTTACGACTTAGCCCCAATTACCTGTTTCGCCCTAGGCCGCTCCTCTCGGTCACGGACTTCAGGCGCCCCAGACTTTCATGGCTTGACGGGCGGTGTGTACAAGGCCCGGGAACGTATTCACCGCGCCATGGCTGATGCGCGATTACTAGCGAATCCAGCTTCACGGAGTCGGGTTGCAGACTCCGATCCGGACTGAGACGGCTTTTCGAGATTCCCATCCTGTCACCAGGTAGTGCCCCTCTGTGGCCGCCATTGTAACACGTGTGTCGCCCCGGACGTAAGGGCCGTGCTGATTTGACGTCATCCCCCCCTTCCTCACACCTTGCGGTGGCAGTCCCGCCAGAGTCCCCAACATTACTTGATGGTAACTGACGGCAAGGGTTGCGCTCGTTATGGCACTTGAGCCGACACCTCACGGCACGAGCTGACGACAACCATGCAGCACCTCGACTGGCGTCCCGAAGGACCGCACCATCTCTGGATTGTTCACCAGCCGTTCGAGCCCGGGTAAGGTTCCTCGCGTATCATCGAATTAAACCACATGTTCCTCCGCTTGTGCGGGCCCCCGTCAATTCCTTTGAGTTTCAACCTTGCGGTCGTACTCCCCAGGTGGAT
>Ga0256407_10002734_pt1 | contig 32984 bp, 36 predicted proteins | sample RumenRJG_04DNA_FD_193489 | JGI IMG/M metagenome (GOLD analysis project Ga0256407, IMG submission 193489) | Bovine rumen microbial communities from Lethbridge, Alberta, Canada - RJG_04 | ecosystem: Host-associated > Mammals > Digestive system > Stomach > Rumen | place: Canada: Alberta...
ACGAGCCACTGCCTATCTGCACGACGGAAAAACCATCTCAGAAACTTCTGAACTCCTCGGCTTTGAATATCCGCAACATTTTACTCGTGTATTCAAAAAACACTTCGGTCTCACTCCCAGCGAGTTTCTACGAAAATGAGAAACGAGGTATCTCTCCATGAGAAATTATTAATTTTGCAAGCAAAATTTGCAGAACGTGCGTAAAAGTTCCCGTTAGCCGCCGCGCAGGCTGCCGTTGAGGAGTAATTAGAAAACTCTGAACATAAAGCGAGCGCAGTTCCCTTTCGGAGCTGCGCTCATTTTGTGACCCCGTTGGGATTCAAACCCAAGACCTTCAGAACCGGAATCTGACGCTCTATTCAGCTAAGCTACGGGGCCTGATACGAAATTGTATCTTTGTAAAACGACTGCAAAGGTACAATTTTTAATTGATAATTGATAATCGACAATTGATAATTATGATTTGTTAACAGGATGAGTTCTCGGTGCAAAAAGTTAGCAAAAATCAAGAATGACTATCAATTTGCAAAAATATTTAGAGTTTTTGTTTGCAATTTAATATTATTTGTGTATCTTTGCACGCAAATTTGAAAATTACAAGGAAATGAGTCAACTGATTACCCCCATTGATTACAAATCCCTGCTCGACATGAAACAGACGGAGCAGGGTATTAAACTAATTAAGGAATTCTTTCAGCAGAACATATCTACCGAGTTGCGCCTTCGCCGTGTGACAGCCCCGTTGTTTGTACTTCAGGGCTTAGGAATCAACGACGACTTGAATGGTGTTGAGCGTGCTGTGACGTTCCCCATCAAGGACTTGGGTGATGCCAAGGCTGAGGTGGTGCATTCGCTGGCTAAATGGAAGCGCCTGTCGCTGGCAGAGTACAAGATTGAGCCAGGCTATGGCATCTACACCGACATGAACGCCATCCGAGCTGACGAAGAGTTGGACAACCTACACTCACTGTATGTTGACCAGTGGGACTGGGAAGCTGTGATTACGAAGGAACAGCGTACTATCAGCTATCTGAAGAATGTGGTAGAGCGCATCTATGCTGCTATCCGCAGGACGGAGTATCTGACTTGTGAGACCTATCCGCAGATCAAACCTTTCCTGCCTGAGAAGATTCACTTTATCCATGCAGAGGAGTTGCTGCAGATGTATCCCGACAAGACACCGAAGGAGCGTGAGGATGCCATCTGTGAGAAGTATGGTGCCGTATTTATTATAGGTATAGGTGGCAAACTGTCGAACGGTGAGAAGCATGACGGTCGTGCACCAGACTATGATGATTGGAGCACCGTTGGCGAGAATGGCCGTGAGGGTTTGAACGGTGATATCCTGATATGGTATCCAGTTCTGGGCCGTAGCTTTGAGTTGTCGTCCATGGGTATCCGTGTGGATAAGGAAAGCCTGTTGCGCCAGTTGAAGATAGAAGGCAAGGAAGAGCGCAAGAACCTGTATTTCCACCAGAAATTGCTGAACGACGAGTTGCCTCTGTCAATTGGTGGTGGTATCGGTCAGAGCCGTCTGTGTATGGTGCTGTTGCACAAAGGTCACATCGGTGAAATCCAAGCTAGCATCTGGCCTGAGGATATGCGTGCCGAATGCAAGAAACTTGGAATGCCGCTGATTTGATGTAAGATGTAAGATGGCGTTAGGCCAGATTCAAATCGAATATTTCCCTCAGTTTAGCTACTGAGGGATTTTCTTTCTCCATCAGTTCGTATTGTTCGCGACGCGTGAGGATGCGTTCGCCTTTTTTGTGCTCAGCCACACGCATGGAGAGCGTGATGCCCTGATTGTGTAGGTCACGTTTCAGCGTGTTGACAATACTGCCCTTTATCTGCTCCATTTGTTCCATTGCCAGTTGGTTTTCCACTACGACCTCTAGGGCTGGGAATTCCGTGATGACAGGATTCATGTTCTTCATGCGTGTAGCCACACCACTCAGGTGCTGAGGCATGCGGTTACACATGGACAACCATTCTATCTGAAGTTCCTCAGGGGTAAAAGGTTGATTGTTCTCGGAATCACTATTGTCCTGAGAGGCGTCGGTAGGAAGAATGGTTTTGCCACCATTCATCTTTTGGCGCATATTTCCCCAAGAAAGGCTGATGCTGCTCTTGAGCTTGGGGGCGCGTGCAGTAGGGGTTGTGGGTTTTGTAGGTTGGGTTGCTCTTGTTGGGGTTGATGCAGCAGGTTCAGCCACAGCTACCTGCGGGGCTGTGGTCTTGGGCTGAGACTGCTGAATCAGTTGCTTAAACAGGGATTTCAATCTTCTGGGCTTACGCCCACTGCCAGGCGCATCCTCAGGCTGCGTAATCTGCGCTATCTCGATAAGCGTCAGTTCCACCAACAAGCGTTTGTTCGATGACTGTCGGTAGTTGATGTCGCACTGGTTCATCAGTTGCAGCGCCTTATAGAGGAACGGGGTGGAGCACTTCTGTGCCTGTTGCTGATAGCGCTCGCGCTGTTGGTCGCTGACCTCCAGCAGAGGTAATGTCTGCGGGTCTTTTGCCATCAACACGTTACGCACATGCTTGGCCAGTCCCTGAACGAGCAGTCCGCCATCGAAGCCCTTGTTGATAATCTGGTTGAGCAGCACCATGATGTCTGCCACCTTATTAATAATAGAGAGGTCGATAATCTGGAAGTAGTTCTCCGAGTCGAGCACGTTCAGGTCCTCAATCACTTTCTGGTAGGTGATGTTACCCTGACAGAATGAGGCTGCCTGGTCGAAGATGGAGAGTGCATCGCGCATACCGCCATCTGCCTTCTCAGCAATCACGGCCAGTGCTTCTTCTTCGTAGGTGATGCCCTCCTTCTCAGCCACCGACTTCAGATGGTCGATGGTGTTTCGGACGGTCATGCGCTCGAAGTCATAAATCTGACAACGGCTCAGAATGGTAGGCAGGATTTTATGTTTCTCCGTCGTGGCCAGGATGAAGATGACATGTGCGGGTGGCTCTTCCAACGTCTTCAGGAAGGCATTGAAGGCAGCTGTTGACAGCATGTGAACCTCGTCAATAATGAAAACCTTGTACTTGCCTACCTGCGGCGGGATGCGCGTCTGCTCCATCAGCGTCTTGATGTGCTCCACGCTATTGTTGGATGCAGCATCGAGTTCGAAGATGTTAAACGAGCGTTGTTCGTTGAACGCTTGACAGCTTTCACACTGTCCACAAGCCTCACCGTTCTCCGTGGGCGACATACAGTTGATGGCCTTCGCAAAGATGCGTGCACAGGTGGTCTTACCCACACCGCGTGGTCCGCAGAAGAGGTAAGCATGAGCCAGTTTTCCGCTCTTCACGGCATTTTTCAGCGTAGTAGTCAGTGCCTGTTGTCCCACCACCGTATCGAAGGTGACAGGGCGATATTTACGGGCCGAAACAATATATTCTTCCATATTTTATATAATTGTGACTGCAAAGGTACGAAATAATTCATAATTCATAATGCATAATTCATAATATTTTTGTAATTTTGCAAGCGAAAAGTGAAATTGGTATGAAGAAGATGAAATCTTTGCTACTACGTATCTGGCATGTCCCAGGATTGAAGTACGTCTTGGTAACCGTTTTGGCGGTGGTGCTGATAGGATTTGTTGACGAGAATAGCGTATGGCATCACATGCGTAACACGCAACGTATCAGCGAACTGGAGGGCGAGATAGAGAAGTACGACAACCTGAACAAGAAGAATCAGGCTCGGATACGTGAACTGGACAGCAATCCGAAGGCTATTGAGAAGATAGCCCGTGAGCGTTATTTCATGAAGACTGACGACGAGGACATCTTCGTGCTCAGCGACGATCTGGAGGAGGAACAGAATGCGACAGCTGAGTAATGTGGAGACGGCCCTTCTGCTGTTGGGCGGACTGTTGATGGTCGTAGGTTCTGGTGCGAGCCTGTTTCTGCAGTCTTGGGCGCCCTATGTATTTGCTCCAGGTGCCTTGTTGTTTGCTGCCATGCAGTTGCGCCAGCGTTATGAGGGTCGCAATTTCGTGATTCGCCGTCTGCGTCGCATCCTGATCATTAGCGATGTGTTGTTTCTTGTGGCAGCTTTATTGATGTTTGCCAACGAGGGAAACTTTCTGGGCATCCAGTATCTTTCCTATATAAAATATGTACACAACAACTGGATTGTAGTGTTGTTGGTGGCAGCCATATTGCAACTCTATGCTAGCCACAGAATAGCCAACGAACTGGAGAAAGACGCAAAAAATGCTAAATAATTGCTCAAATGTTTTAAAATGAGCAAATATTTTTCCTTATTTCGCGAGAACATTGTACATTTGCATTCGATTTCAAAATAAAAGAACGTTATCGATTGTCTATGAACAAGATTCTATACGCGTCCCTCATGGTAGCTTTGCTTACCTCATGTGCCAGTTCTTATAATGTCACTGGCTCATCATCATTGTCTGCCCTTGATGGGAGCAAACTCTATCTGAAAGCTCTGAAGTCGGGAGAAGTCCGTAATATCGACTCCTGTGACGTTGTGCATGGCGAGTTCCATTTTGCAGGACTGCTGGATACAGTTCGTGTGGCTGACCTCTTTATGGACGACGAGGTGCTGTTGCCTGTTGTACTGGAAGAGGGTGACATTCAGGTGAAGATAGGTCCTGCTGGTCCCAGCGTGGGTGGAACACCCTTGAACGACAGCCTCTATAAGTTCCTGGATAAGCACAACCAGCTGATCAGTCAGATGAACGAGTTGGGCCACAAGCAAAACCAGATGATTCTGGAAGGAATCGATGAAGACTCCATTGCAGAACAGTTGAATGCCGAAGCTGCACGGATTACTGCCGAGGAAGACGACCTTGTGACGAAATTCATTGAGGATAACTTCGATAATGTACTTGGTCCTGGCGTATTCAGAATGATAGTCAGTCAGTATCGTTTCCCCATACTTACCCCTCAGATAGAGTATATCATGTCGAAGGCTACGGATACGTTCAAGAAAGACCGTTTCGTAAGGGAATACTATGCAACTGCTCAGGAGAACGAAGAGCGTATGAACGGTCTGAAAGAACCAGCAGGAGTAGCACCAGCACCAGCTCCAGCTCCAGCGCAGTTGCCCACAGACTCTTTGATTCCTCAGACTCCTGCTCCGTTGACCAACGTTCCTAAGCCATGAGACTGCTGATTAAGGGAGGACATATCGTCAACGAAGGACGAACCTCAGACGGTTTTATCGTCATTGAGGACGGCAACATTATTGAGATTACCAAACAACAGCCCGAGGCATCGTTTGATGAGACGATTGATGCCTCGGGTTGTTACGTGTTGCCAGGTGTGATAGACGATCACGTACATTTCCGTGAACCTGGACTGACAGCAAAGGCCGACATTGACACAGAGAGCCGTGCTGCTGCTGCAGGTGGTGTGACGAGCTATTTCGATATGCCTAACTGCGTGCCTCAAACCACTACGCTGGAGGCACTGGAAGAGAAATTCGCGCTGGCCCGAGAGAAAAGCCACGTCAACTACTCGTTCTTCTTTGGTGCTACCAACGACAATTGCGACAGCTTTGCCCAGTTGCCTGCTGAGCGCATTCCTGGTGTGAAACTGTTTATGGGTTCATCGACGGGTAATATGCTGGTTGACAGACAGGAGGCGTTGGAGCGTATCTTTAAGACTTGCAAGCTGCCCTTGATGGCGCATTGTGAGGATACAGATATCATCAACCGCAATATGGAGGAGGCCAAGAAGGCTTGGGGCGAAGATCCTCAGGTTGGCTTGCACGCGCTGATTCGTAGTGAGGAGGCCTGTCTGGCATCTTCGCGTAAGGCTGTAGAACTGGCCAAGAAATATGGCACCCGCCTGCATGTTGCCCACGTCTCGACAGCAGAGGAATTAGAACTCTTTACGGTGTGTCGCGATTCCATCGCCACAAACATCACCGCTGAGGCCTGCGTGGGCCATCTTTATTTCACCCAGCTCGACCACGAGCGCCTTGGAGCACAAATCAAGGTGAACCCCTCTATCAAGACTCCCGTCGACCAGTTTATGTTGCGTGAAGCCTTGAACGATGGACGTATTGCTGTGGTGGCTACTGACCACGCTCCCCATCTGTTGGAACAGAAGCAGGGCGGTTGCGTGAAGGCTGCCTCAGGAATGCCAATGATTCAGTTCTCGCTGGTCACCATGTTGGAACTGGTGGATGCCGGCGTGCTGACGATAGAACGGCTGGTAGAGCTGATGTGTCACAATCCTGCCCGGTTGTTTGGTGTCCGTCAGCGTGGCTTCCTTCGTAAGGGTTATCGTGCTGATATCACCATCGTTCGTCCTAAGTCACCTTGGACAGTTACGAAAGACCTCATCGAGAGCAAGTGTAAGTGGAGTCCGATGGAGGATCATACCTTCAATTGGAAGGTAGAGCGTACCTTGTGTAATGGTCACTCTGTCTATGCCAACGGACAAGTGAATACTCATATTGTTGGAGAAGAAATCCGTTTTAATCATTCCGAGTTATGATAGCCCGTTATGCCATTCCTTTTTTCTTTCTGATGGGACTCATTGTAGTTCCTCTGGTCCTTTCACTCCTATGCCGTTGGCTCATGCCACGTAAGCATTGGAAGAAAGGTGCCCTCGCGTGTACATTAATTATATGGGCCTTGGTGCTCTATGGCCATTTCGTGGTCTTCCAGTCGTTTGAGGTGCATCGCTACACCTTCGCCTCAGCCGACCTGCCCAAGGCTTTCGACGGTTATCGCATAGTGCAGTTCAGCGACGCCCATGTGGGTTCGCAGTCAAATAGTCCTGAGGGCATGTTGCAGCGTGCCATTGACAGCATCAACGCGCTCAAGCCTGACGTGATAGTCTTTACAGGCGATTTGGAGAATCTGCATCCCGACGAACTGCAGGAGCATACAGCATTGCTCAAACAACTGCATGCCAAGGATGGCGTCTATAGCATTATGGGTAATCACGACTATCCCACCTATCTTGACTGCGACGAAGCCACGAAAGCCCGTCTTGTCACCCAGACAGAACAGACAGAACGGCAGTTTGGCTGGCGCCTGTTGCTCAACGAGCGTACAATTATTCGTCGCGACTCTGACTCCATCGTCATTGCTGGTATGGAGAACTGGGGCAAGGTGAAACGCATGCCTCGCAAGGGTGATGTCAAGAAGACATTGGCGGGCATCCGTGACAATGCCTTTGTCGTGATGCTTCAGCACGACCCAACTTGTTGGCGGGAGAAGATTCTGCCTGAGTGTAAGGCTCAGCTGACGTTGAGCGGACATACCCACGGCGGACAGTTCGAAGTCTTTGGCTGGTCACCGGCTGCACTCTCATACGACGAATGGGGAGGCTGGACCTATGAGGGTAATCGTGGCATTTTTGTGTCTACAGGATTGGGCGCACTCATTCCCTTCCGTCTGGGACTCCCAGGCGAGATAGCGGTCATCACACTTAGAAGTAAGAATTGATATGAAGATTCTATATTGCATTTATCAGGTTTTTATTGCTATTCCCGTCACCATTGTGATGACCATCTGGACTGCATTCCTGGTGGGCGTAGGATGTACGTTGGGCGATGGTCACTATTGGGGCTATTACCCTGGTCGCTGGTGGGCGCGAACTATTACGCGTGTGTTCCTGTTGCCTGTCAAGGTCGAGGGTCGTGAACACCTGGAGCCCAACCAGTCGTATGTCTTTGTTTCCAACCATCAGGGCGCGTTCGACATCTTCCTGATTTACGGCTTCCTGGGTCGTAACTTCAAGTGGATGATGAAGTACCAGATCAACAAGATTCCCTTCGTGGGTTATGCCTGCCGGAAGTCTCACCAGATTATGGTCGACAAGCGTGGGGTGGGGAAGGTGCGTCATACCTACGAGGCTGCACGTCATATTCTGGAGACTGGCAACTGTAGTGTGGTGGTGTTTCCTGAGGGTGCCCGCTCGTTTACAGGCCACATGGGCGCGTTCAAGAAGGGTGCCTTCGCATTGGCTGACGAACTGCAACTGCCCGTTGTGCCACTGACCATCAATGGCTCGTTCGACGTGATGCCTCGCATGAAGGACTGGCATTTTGCCACGTGGCATCCCCTGTCGCTGACCATCCATCAGCCCGTCTATCCTATTGGGCAGGGCGCACAGAATGTCCAGGCCACAATGAATCAGGCCTACGACTCGGTGATGTCGGCCTTAGCTCCTGAATACCAGGGGTTTGTGGATAATCCGGATCAATAAGGGCTATTGGCTGTTGGCTATTGGCTAATAGCTAACTGCTAACAGCTAATCGCAGATTTTCGGATACTTCCGCGTCCAGCCATCCCAGCGCAGACGCATAACACCAAAGAATGCCTCGCCAAAGATGCCACCCGACATCTTCGAGACACCCTCGCGACGATTGACAAAGATGACGGGAACCTCCTTAATCTTAAAGCCAATCTTATAGGCTGTAAACTTCATCTCAATCTGGAAACCATAGCCCTTGAAGCGAATCTTGTCCAGTTCGATGGTCTTTAGCACGCGACGCTTGTAGCACTTGAAACCCGCTGTTGTGTCGTGAACCTTGAAACCAGTAACCAGTCGCACATACTTCGAAGCAAAATAGCTCATCAGCACGCGTCCGATAGGCCAGTTCACCACGTTCACACCACTGACATAGCGACTGCCAATGGCCACGTCGTAACCCTCATCAGCACAAGCGGAATACAATCGAGGCAGGTCGTTGGGATCGTGACTGAAGTCGGCATCCATCTCGAAGATATAGCCATAGTCGCGTTCCAATGCCCACTTGAATCCAGTGATGTAGGCCGTACCCAAGCCCAGCTTGCCACTACGCTCAAGGATAAACAGCCGGTCGCTGAACTCCTCCTGCGCCATCATTCCCTTCACGATAGCAGCTGTACCGTCAGGAGACCCGTCGTCAATCACCAGAATATGGAAACATTTCTCCAGTCCGAACACGGCCCGGATGATCTTCTCGATGTTCTCCTTCTCGTTATACGTAGGTATGATAACGATGCTGTCGCTTGCGTGCATTTGTCCTTATTTTATTATTTCCGTTGCAAAATTACAAAATTTCTCCTAACTCCAAGCCATAACCCCAGTTTTTTTTAATATTTATTTGGAACTTTCGAAAATATTACCTATCTTTCACCTTGGTGAAAATACTCTCGTTCAAAAAAAATCAAATGAAAATTTGTTTTTTTGCTCACTTATTCGTATCTTTGCACGCAAACAATTATTAATGCTTAGAGATATGTGCACAGTAACCTTAGAATACAACCACAGCAACGCGCTGGCAAGGCGCAAGCTCGCTGCATTGCTAGCCACAGGGCTCTTTACAAAAATAGCCGAAGAACCAGAAAATACTTACAAGCCCACTCCCGAGGAGATAGAGGCTCACCATAAGTTTATCGAGGATTTTCTTTACGCCTCAAAAATCAATGCTGCTAAAGCGTTCGCAAAACACTTGCTATGAAGTACCATCAAAAAGACATTGTGGAGATTGATTTCCCCATTCCTGGCGAGGGGTATAAGGTACATCCCGCCCTTATCGTGTCGAACGACGATTTGCAAGTTGACGAGGGCTTCGTTTATGTCGCTCTAATTTCTTCGCAAGCCTTTACCTACAGCCAGCATTACGCTTATGAGCTCAAAGACGAGATGCTCACATTCAAGATGGAAAAACAGAGCTACGTAAAATGCCAGATTCTGGCCGTAACCGTCGATACCGGTATCTTACGCCGCTTGGGCAGTATCAAGCAACAATATTTTGATGAGATTGTCGACAAAATTGTCGAGTCAATTTTTTAATAACAAATATTAAACCCTAAAAACGATGATGCCTATGGGCTGAGAGAAATATATAGGATTCAAGGTATAAAACTCGGTTACGGGCGGGCGGTCGCAATAATTCGGCCTCCCGCCCGAATTAATACGGCCTCTCGCCCGAATGAATGCGGGCGCCCGCCCGAATCCGCTTACCTAGGCATTCAATCCCTTTTTCCTAGGTACTTTCTCCCTGCTTGCACGGCACTCTTCCCCTCCAACTGCCTTAACGCTAGACGCCCGTCCCCCGTGCGTTGGGCTCGAAAAGTAGATTTTCGTCTAATTATTTGGAACTTTCGAAATTATTGCCTATATTTGCAGCGAGTAAACATCACAACTATGGTTATGACAACGCAGGAGATGATTCAACAGATAGCTGACTACTTTCAGACACAACCCGTCTTGAAGGTTTGGCTTTTCGGCTCTTTTTCGCGAGGAGAAGAGCACGAAAACAGCGATGTTGACTTGCTGATTCTTCCTGACAAGTCACAGCATTTCAGCCTTTTCACGTTGAGCGGAATGTATGAAGATTTAAAGAACCTTTTAGGACGCGATATAGACTTGATAACTGACGGAGGTCTGATGCCTTTTGCCCGTGAAAGTGCAGATCGTGATAAAATCCTGATTTATGAGAGAGCCGCGTAACGATCCCAAGCGCCTTAAGGATATCCTGCAGGCAATAGACACGATTTTCCAGTATGTGGATAATCGTGATATGAAGACATTCCTTGCAGACAAGAAATCATATCATGCTGTCATCTATAATATTATGATTATGGGCGAGGCAGTCAATATGCTTACTTTTGAATTCCGTGAGGCCCACCCAGAAACCCAGTGGAAGCAGATAACAAACATGCGTAACTTCCTGATTCACGGCTATCATAACGTGGAGGAAGATTTGGTTTGGGAGGCAATTTCCGTCGATTTAGCACCTATTCGCGAACAGATGGTAAAGTATTTAGATGAACTTAAAGATAATGTTGAACCCTAAAAATGATGATGCCTATGGGCTGAGAGAAATATAACACGGGACATATAGGATGAATATCCGCTTTTAGATTCTTGTATTCCCAAATCGGCAAAATTGAAAGAATTTATCAAGAACGAAAGTCGGAGTTCGCGCCTGATGGCGTGGACTTTTACTCGTTTAAGATAAATGGGCGTTTGCCGATGCCTGGAATACGTAGACGAAGTATTTGTCCACGTTTCCTTTTTGTGCATACAAACAATAATGACAAACTAAAACAATAAATGAATATGAATAAACAACTACTATTACTCGCGATGATTTTGCTGCCGATGGTGGCTTCAGCTGAAGAGGCTGTTGTTGATGGCATTATTTATAATCTCATATCCAAAGATAATATTTATACAGCGGAAGTAAAGTATTTTGACTACAAAGGATATATAAAAATTCCTGCGTCCATCAGCTACCAAGGTATTGAATACAAGGTTACGTATATAGGAGAAAAAGCTTTTTATAATTGTGCTCAATTAGTCTCAGTAACACTTCCGGAAACTTTGGATTCAATAGGAAATAATGCTTTTGAGAATTGTACAGGCATCGCTTCTATCATTATTCCTGATAATGTGAAATCTATCGGTTCTGATTGTTTCTATAATTGCAGTAAACTTACAAGCTTAAACATCCCCAACTCTATTATTTCAATTGGTGATTGTGCATTCTCATGTTGTTATGCATTAGAAAATTTAGTTGTTGGAAGTGGTGTAACAATTATTAATCACGGGACTTTTTCGTATTGTAGAAATTTAAGTTCTATAACTCTTCCAGAGAACTTGAAATCAATAGGTGATGACGCATTTAGAGATTGTGGTCAACTCGTGGAAATAGAATTGCCTAGCGGTTTAGAGACGATAGGCAAAGAGGCATTTTGTAATTGTAAATGGCTGTCATCTATCATCTTCCCGGAAAATATTACTGACATAGGTAGTAATGCATTTAAGGAAACTGCATGGGTTAATAATTTACCTGATGGTTTGACATATATTGGTAAAATCGCTTATATTTACAAAGAAAGTTCATATGGTAATCATGATGTTGTAGTAAAAGAAGGAACCTTAAAGATTGCTTCAAACGCTTTCATGGACTGTAATTCAATAGTGTCTGTTTCCTTGCCAAATAGTTTGGTTTCCATTGGTGAATCTGCTTTTTACGGTTGTACAAAATTGGTTACAATAAATATTCCATCTAGCATCGAAACAATCAATGCTAATACATTTAAGAATTGTATAAGTCTTTCTGCAATTGAGTTTCCGGAGGGGATGAAAACCATTGGCTATGAAACTTTCTCTGGCTGTATTAGCCTTCAAGTATTAACTTTTCCTAATAGTGTTACATATATTGGCGATGCTTCATTCTGGGGTTGTAAGAATTTAACATCTGTAATACTTCCAGAAGGTATTAAACGCATTGGCTATGCCTTTGAAGGATGTAGCAAACTCGCATCTATTATTATTCCTAATAGTGTGAATCTTATTGCTATGTATGCTTTTCAAGGCTGTAGCAGTTTAAAAACAGTTGTAATAGGTGAAGGAGTTGAAAAAATCGAAAGTAGTGCATTTCGAAATTGCGGATTAGAAGAGGTGAAGGTTCTTGCCCATATACCACCTAAAACAAGTGGCGATGCGTTTACAAATTATAATATACCACTTTATGTACCTACGTCTTCTGTTGAAATATATAAGGTAACAGAACCTTGGAATAATTTTATGAGCATAGATGGTTTAGAAGGTGGTGATACCCCGGAGCCTCCCGAGCCTCAGAAATGTGAAAAGCCAACTATCAGTTATAATAGTGGTCAGTTAAAATTTGCAAGCGCTACTGATGGCGTAGAATTTGTGTCGGAGATTACTGATAGCGACATCAAGAAAAACTACGAAGCAACAGTCAATCTGACAGCCACCTACAACATCAGCGTATATGCCACAAAGGCGGATTACGAAAATTCCGAAACGGCAACGGCAACATTATGTTGGATTGATAAGGAACCCACGACGGAAGGTATTACCGACGGTGTGGCGCAGATAGCGTCTAAGGCTGTGCTGATACAGAGTGAAGGTGGTATCCTAAAGGTGGAAGGTGTTGATGACGGAACGCAGGTTTCTGTATACACCCCTGATGGCAAGCAGGCTGGCAGTGCCGTTAGTCGCAATGGCGCCGTCCTTATTGGTACCAGCATCCAGCCCGGCAACACCGCCATCGTAAAGATTGGAGATAGGGCAGTGAAGGTTATAGTAAGATAACCTACTTATGTAAATCATTGGACTCGGAGAGGGTGGTTACTTTCTCCGACTTTTTTTCGCTTTGAGAAACTGAGAAATTTTGAAGTTTAGAAGTTTAGATATTTAGGATTTATAGTAAAAAAGAATAAAATTATAATTTTTATATATACATATATACCAAAATCTAAACTTCTAAACATCTAAACTTGCTAAACTATAAGACACACTTGTTTGACCCCTCACCCCTCACTCAAATCGTTGGGAATACCTTTGCAGAAAGGGGATGAAGATGAGTGAGGGGTTGGCGCGACCATTCACTCACCCTTCACTGACCCCTCACTCAATGCAATGGAACCTAACGGACAGCTTGCTTCTTGCTCACAGGAAATCAGCTTCTTGTTCGTTGGCAGTCCGCAGGGAGTAAACTCCGATTCCGCAAGGAGCGGACTGTCAGTCCGCCGAGCACGGACTGACAGTTTGCATTAATTGAATCACTTGCGCATTGTAGTTTAACGTTTTTAGTTGACTACTTTCAGTCTTATTAACGATAAGAGTTGACTCGATTAAACTTAATTTTTATTTCACGTTGACTCTATTTAATGAGATTCTTTGCGGGCTTTAAAGTGAGGGGTGGGTGAGAGGTAAGTGAGGGGTCGGAAGCACCCCTCACCCGTCGTAATCCTTTTGTACACGGATGCTTTGACCCTGTTGAGTGAGGGGTGAGGTGTTATTTTGACTGAAAAGTTTGGAAGTTTGGGATTTTCTTCCTATTTTTGCATCGCAAAACATAAAGATAATAATGAATGGAGATAATTCTCAACAATTACCACCGCAGGGTGACGGAAGAGAAAATGAAATCGGTAGCCTCTTGGCAGCAGCATCCGATTTCGCACGAAGCGTGCTTGAGTCAGTTCAGACGCTTGCGGGAACAACGGCTTGCAAGTCTGTCCAACTGGTAAGACTCAAAAGGTTGGCTTAGGGCCTTTCGCCAAGGGCGAGCAAATAAGCCAGCGTTAATACTTTCGAAGTAATTGAAAATACTTTCGGAGAAATTGATAATACTCTTGGAGTATTCAAAATTTCTTTTGGAGTATTATTCCTGATGTTTTGCAGAAAAAGTAGGAAATGCGGAAAGTAGGAAAGTGGACATTAAGGTATTTTAGAGTAATAAAATAAAGAAAGAATAAAGATAATAAATAATAATGGTATATATAATAATTAAAAAATAATAATTAATATAAGACTTCTACTTATAATGTCTCTCTTCCACACCCAGAAACTGCTTAATGTCCACTTTCCTACTTTCCTACTTTCCGCATTTCTCACGAAGACCCTGGGTTATCGTTGAATAACCTTGCCTTATTTGGAAATAATGGTGGGTTATTATGAAACGAAGGTACTCTCGTTCGAAATAACAAAGAAAAACTAATTTTCGTTTGGTGGGCTCGGATTTTTTTCGTACCTTCGCGGAATGAAAATTCAGGACCTGCTAAAATTATATGCGCAGTCGCCACAGGTGAAGGCCTTGGGAGACACCTTGAAGAAGAAGTCGGTGAAGACTGTTTTCCTCGAGGGACTGATGTGTTCGTCAGCTCCGGTGGCGTTTTCAGCGATAGGGGAGAAGGGCGTGTCAAAAACCAAATTTTTGACCACGCTGTTTGTGATGCAGGATGGTGATGACGCGGGGTATTTCTACCACGACTTGGTGCAGATGTTAGGCGAGGAACGGGTGCTGTTTTTCCCTTCCAGCTATCGCCGGGCCATTAAGTACGGTCAGCGTGATGCAGCCAACGAGATATTGAGGACGGAAGTGCTCTCGAAATTATCACAGATGGGACCGTCCCTGTTGTTCATCGTCAGTTATCCGGAGGCGTTGGCAGAGCTGGTGGTGTCGAAGAAACAGCTGAGTGACAAGACGCTGGTGTTGCGTAAGGGTGAAGCCATATCCGTTGATGACGTGACGGACTTTCTTCGCGAACTGGGTTTCCATGAGGTTGACTACGTCTATGAACCCGGTCAGTTTGCCCTTCGCGGTAGCATCCTGGACATCTATAGCTTCAGCAGCGAACTGCCTTTCCGCATCGACCTTTTTGGCGACGACATTGACTCTATCCGCACGTTTGAGGTTGACACGCAGTTGTCGAAGAGTATGCGCGAGCAAGTCGAGATAGTCCCTGAGTTAAGCGTTGTGGAAGAGAAAATGCCGCTGCTGTCGTTCCTGTCAGACGATGTATTGCTGGTGGCTAAGGATTTCCAGTATGTGCAAGACGTGGTGGAACGGACATATCAGGAAGGTTTCTCGCAACAGGCTCTGACAGAGCGTCTTGAGAGTGCCACCGAGATGGAGGAGAAGGAAGTCAGGATGGAGATGCAGCGCGAGATGCAGTTGGTCAGCGGTGCGCAGTTCAGTAGTGATATTCAGCGTTTCCGTCGTGTAGAGATGGGCAGCCGTCCCTCGTTTACCCCTGATGCCACGCTCTCCTTCCACATTGCTCCCCAGCCCCAGTTCCACAAGAATTTCGAACTGTTGCAGCAGTCGCTGGAGCAGTATCTGGCTGACGGCTATCAGCTCTACATACTGGCAGACAGCGGCAAGCAGCTGGAGCGACTGAAGGATATCTTCGCTGAAATGAAACCAGCGAGCGGAAGTTCGGTTTCCGCTATTACCTTCGAGCCCATCCAGAAGACCCTCCATGCGGGTTTTGTGGACTCCGACCGCAAGCTCTGCGTGTTTACTGACCACCAGATTTTCGACCGTTTCCATAAATATAACCTTCGTTCGGACAAGGCCCGTGGCGGCAAGGTGGCACTGACGCTGAAGGAAATCCAGCAGTTTGAGCCAGGCGACTATGTGGTTCACATCGATCATGGTATCGGACGTTTTGGCGGACTGGTGCGCATGCCTCAGGGTGACGGCTATCAGGAGATGATCAAGATTCAGTACGACGGTGGTGGAACCATCTATGTGTCCATTCATTCGTTGTATAAGGTGTCGAAATACAAGGCGCAGGATGGTGGCGACCCTCCACGCCTTTCGCATCTGGGTACAGGCCAGTGGGAGCGCATGAAGGAGCGCACCAAGCAGAAGCTGAAGGATATTGCCCGCGACTTGATTCAACTCTATGCCGCCCGCAGGAAACAAAAGGGTTTTGCCTTCTCGCCAGACTCATTCCTGCAACACGAGCTGGAGGCAGGATTCCTGTATGAGGACACTCCTGACCAGTTGAAGGCCACGAACGACGTGAAGGCCGATATGGAACAAGCCCGACCCATGGACAGACTGGTGTGTGGCGACGTGGGTTTTGGCAAGACGGAGGTTGCAGTACGAGCAGCGTTCAAGGCAGCCTGCGACTCGAAACAGGTAGCTGTGTTGGTGCCGACAACGGTGTTGGCCTATCAGCATTTCCACACCTTCTCAGGCCGATTGAAGGACCTGCCCGTCAGGGTGGAATACCTCTCGCGAGCCCGTAGTGCCAAGCAGACGACAGCCATCCTTAAAGACCTGGCTGATGGCAAGATAGATATCTTGATAGGTACCCACAAGCTAATCGGTAAGAACGTGAAATTCAAAGACTTGGGACTGCTCATTATAGATGAAGAGCAGAAGTTTGGCGTATCGACGAAAGAGAAGCTACGCCAGATGAAAACCAACGTTGACACGCTGACGATGAGTGCAACACCAATCCCCAGAACGTTGCAATTCTCGCTGGTTGGAGCCCGCGACCTGAGCATCATCCAGACCCCTCCGCCCAACCGTTATCCTATCCAGACGGAGATACACACCTTCGGCGCAGAGATTATTGCGGATGCCATCAATTTTGAGATGTCGCGCAACGGACAGGTGTATTTTGTCAATCCGCGCATCAACGACCTGACACGTATCAAGGAAATGATTCAGAAGTATGTGCCTGATGCCCGCATTGCCGTTGGTCACGGACAGATGAAGCCCGAGGAACTGGAAAAGATTATCTTCGACTTCCAGAACTACGATTACGACGTGCTGCTTTCGACGACCATTGTGGAGAACGGTATCGACATTCCCAATGCCAACACCATCATCATCAACGGAGCCCACCATTTCGGACTCTCTGACCTGCACCAGATGCGAGGCCGTGTGGGACGAGGCAACAGGAAGGCGTTCTGCTATCTGTTGGCACCTCCTTTGGCTGCCTTGCCAGTGGAGAGCCGCCGACGACTGGAAGCACTTGAACAGTTCAGTGACTTAGGCTCCGGCATTCATATTGCCATGCAGGATTTGGACATCCGCGGTGCTGGCAACCTGCTGGGTGCAGAACAGAGTGGTTTCATAGCTGACTTGGGCTACGAGACTTATGTGAAGATTCTGAACCAAGCTGTGGTGGAACTGAGGAACGAGTCGATTGACCATTCACCATTGACCATTGACCATTCAAAGGGAGCGTCGAAGGCGGTAGCCAATCATGATCAATTGTCAATGGTCAATGGTCAATGGGTGGCTGACTGTACCCTCGAGAGCGACCTGGAGATGTATTTCCCTGACCAATACGTGCCCAGCGACTCAGAGCGAATGTTGCTCTATCGCGAACTGGATGGCCTGCAGACTGACGAACAGTTGGCAGCCTACGGTAAACGACTGGTGGACCGCTTTGGTCCCACACCAGAGGTTGGCGCAGAACTGATGCGTGTCGTCCCCCTGCGCAGAATGGGTAAATCGTTGGGTTGCGAGAAGGTTGTGCTGAAACAAGGACGAATGACGCTGTTCTTTGTGTCGAATGCCGATAGCCCTTTCTATCGGAGTGAGGCTTTCGACCGCATCCTGTCGTTTGTGGCCCAGAATCCCCGTCGCTGCAACTTCCGCGAGGTGAATGGTAAACGCTCGATGGTCATTGCAGACATCCCCACAGTAGCGTCTGCCGTAGAGTTGTTGCAACAGATGGTTTGAATACTTGAATACTTTAATAAGATTTAAGAGCGCTTATTTGCGTATCTCAAAAAATATGCGTAATTTTGCCGCCCGTAAATCATTGAGAACTGAAAATAGAGAAGTAGAAATATGAAGAAACTGATTGCACTATTGGCAATAATTAGTTTGCTGGCTTGTGTTCAGCGCGTGCAAGCACAGGACGAAGAACCGATGGACACAACAGAGATGTTGGTTTCGGAAGACTCGACGGTCTTTGTGGCAGACTCCGCTATGGCTGCCTTGGATGCAGAATTGGGTGATCCTGATGCAGAGGCGGCAGAAGAGGGTGGCGGACTCCACAAACAGTTGAAACGGAAGTTTATCGAGGGCTCGGCAGGTTTTATGTCGCTGGTGGCTCTTGCGTTGGTGCTTGGACTGGCTTTCTGCATTGAACGCATCATCTATCTGACGCTGTCGGAGGTGGATACCAGGAAACTGATGCGTGATGTGGATGCTAAGTTGCAGCAGAACGACACGGAAGGGGCAAAGGACCTCTGTCGCAATACGCGTGGTCCTGTGGCTTCTATCTGTTATCAGGGACTGTTGCACATCAAAGAACCCCTGGAGCAGATTGACCGTCAGCTGACGAACTTTGGCACCGTTCAGATCTCGAAGATGGAGAAGGGCTGTACGTGGATTCGCCTGTTCATTGCCGTTGCACCCTCGCTGGGATTCTTGGGAACGGTGATTGGTATGGTGATGGCCTTCGACCGCATTCAGACGGCTGGTGACATCAGTCCGACGATTGTCGCTGCAGGTATGAAGGTGGCGCTGATTACCACCATCTTCGGTATCATCGTGGCTATCGTGCTGCAGTTCTTCTACAACTATATCCTCTCGAAGATTGAGCACCTGACCTCGCAAATGGAGGAAGGCGCCATTATCCTCATGGATTCAATAACCCAATTAAAGATGCGCAACAATGGCTGAAGCAGGTGGTTTTCTTTTGGCTGAAGTGATGCTTTGGCTGATGTATATCGTAGTGGGTGTGGCCATTGTGGCTACAATTGTCTCTGCAGTGCGTTCCTATTGGTTGAACAATAAGAAGTGAGAAGTGAGAGGTAAGAGGTGAGAGGTGAGAAGTAAGAGGTAGGTAGTAAGATGTTCCGTTGGAAACAGAAACACAGGGAGGTTCCTGAACTCAATACGACGTCGACAGCTGACATCTCGTTCATGCTGTTGGTGTTTTTCCTGGTCACTTCGTCAATGGACAGTGATAAGGGATTGGGGCGTACGCTCTCGCCTGTGGAAGAACAACAGGAGCAGATGGACATCAACCGCAGCAATGTGTTGCAGATTCGTTTGGACGAAAACGATGTGCTGTATTGCGACGACAAGACCGTAACGCTGGCACAGTTGCAGCAGCAGGTGGAGTCGTTTGTGGCCTCGCGACAGACAGACAGGTATATCCTTGCCGTACAGACTGACCGCAAAACCAGTTATGATGCCTATTTCGAGATGCAGAATGCGGTGGTTGCGGCCTATCGTTCGTTGCGTGACAAGATGGCTCGTCAGAAGTATGGCTGTGCGTTCAGCCAATGTACTGAGTCGCAACAGGAGGCCATCAAACAGCGCTACCCTCAGCGCATTAGCGAGGGAATTACGGAATAGTTTATAGTTTAGGGTTTAGAGTTTAGAGTTTAGAGTTTAGAGAAATGAGTAGGTTTCGCCCAACAGAGAATCGTGAGGTCCCAGGACTGAATCTGGCAGCAATGCCCGACCTGATTTTCACGGTCCTGTTCTTCTTCATGATTGTCACTCACATGAGGGACGTGAAACCTAAGGTGCAATATCAGATTCCGCAAGGCTCAGAAATAGAAAAGGCACACCAGTCGGGTTTGGTGTACCTCTTTATTGGAAAGCGCGTCGACCAACAGGGTAATGTGACCAGCGACGAGACATGCATTCAGGTGAACAAGCGCATTGTAGCATTATCTCAGCTGGGTGATGCCGTGCAAAGGGAACGCGACAGAATGCCCGAGGACGTTCGCCAGCATATGGTCGTTTCCATCAGAGCCGACAGGAACACCGAGATGGGTCTTATCAATGACGTAAAGCAGGAGCTGCGCAAGGTTGGGGCGCTGAACATCAACTATTCTGCGACGTTCTCACGTAATCCACAAAAGCATAATTGAAGGCGTGCTTCTCGTCCTTCTCGTGCACTTCTTTTTGGGCTATCTGCCAGTCGCTGTAGTCTGGGAAGAAAGCGTCAGCCTCCTTTGGCGTGTCGTCAACCTCCGTCAGACACAGACGATCAGCAAAGGGTAACGCCTGTTCGTAGACGCGTGCTCCACCTATGATATAGATGTCCTCGTCAGGCTTGCAACTCTTCAGGGCTTTCTCCAACGAGGGATAAACGTCACAACCAGTAAGTTCTTTGGTTGTACGACTCAGTACCACGTTTCTGCGATTGGGCAGGGCACCTTTTGGCAACGATTCAAATGTCTTTCGTCCCATCACAATCGTATGCCCCGTTGTCAGCGCCTTGAAGCGTTTCAGGTCGTTGGGCAACCAGTAAATCAGTTTATTCTCGAAACCAATGGCGCGATTCTTCGCCACCGCAGCAATTATACTAATCATTTTTTTCGTTATGTCGTTATACCGTTATACCGTAATTCCGTTATACCGAAACCTCCGCCTTAATGTGCGGATGTGGGTCGTAACCAACGAGTTCGAAGTCCTCGTAGTGGAAGTCGAAGATGCTCTTGACGTCAGGATTAATCTTCATCGTGGGCAGGGGGCGAGGCTCACGCGTGAGCTGCAACTTGGCTTGTTCGATGTGGTTCAAGTAAAGGTGCGTGTCACCTGTCGTATGGATAAAGTCACCTGGTTTGAAACCAGTCACTTGCGCCATCATCTGCAACAACAACGCATACGAGGCAATGTTAAACGGCACGCCCAGGAACGTATCTGCTGAGCGCTGGTAGAGTTGCAACGAAAGACGATCGCCTGCGACGTAGAACTGGAAAATGGTGTGACAGGGGGGCAATGCCATCTTGTTGACCTCAGCGACATTCCATGCGGAAACAATCATTCGACGCGAGTTGGGATTGGTCTTCAATTGGTCGACGACGTACTGAATCTGGTCAATCACGCCTCCGTTGTAGTCAGGCCACGAGCGCCATTGGTGACCATAGACGGGGCCCAGTTCGCCATTCTCATCAGCCCATTCGTTCCAGATGCGTACACCGTGCTCCTGCAAGTATTTTACATTGGTGTCGCCATTCAGGAACCAAAGCAGTTCGTAAATGATACTCTTCAGGTGCAGTTTCTTCGTTGTCAACAGGGGGAATCCGTCGTCGAGGTTGTAACGGCTCTGGGTGCCAAAAATGCTGATGGTACCTGTACCTGTGCGGTCGCCCTTCTCCGTTCCTTCTGTGAGGATGCGGTTCAATATGTCTAAGTATTGTTTCATAATCGTTTAAGTATGGGTTCGTAATCGTTGGGTATATGTGTCGTTTTGATTTTCCATTCTTTGGGGTAGAGGTTGTTGGCGCGCGTGCCGATGTTTTTGGCTGGTCCAAGGGGGAAACCCTGGAAGGCGACGTTGACCAATCCGCGTGGTGTGTCCTCAGGCAGTACGAGGGCTTCGTGGCGCAGATAGGCCATTGCCTGCTGGTAGGTCAGTTCGACCTGAGGACCGTCTACGTGCAGAGGAATTGTTCCCAGCGTGGGAATGGATTGTTCCCTCCGCGGGAATTTTTTGTTCCCAGTGTGGGAATTTTCAGCTTGCTCCGTGGGAACTTCCAGCTCGCTTCCTTTACGTAAAACACAAACAAAGAGCCCCTCACTCCGCGAGATGCCAGGAATGAAACGATAGACGGGTTCGTTGAATCCTTCAAGCAGAGAACCTGTGATATGCCACTCCGGTTTCGCGTTGATATCCAGCGCTTTAGCATCTTTGAATGAATCTAATATCCAACGGATATTCTCCTCGTTCTCCTTAGTATTAAAGGTACACGTACTATATATTAACAGGCCTCCATCGTTCAGACAAGCCCACGCGTCTGTAATGATATCACGTTGCAGTTGCCAGCACTTTTCTACCTGTTGGGGACTCCATTCGCGGATGGTGGCTTCGTCCTTGCGGAACATCCCTTCGCCAGAGCAAGGAACGTCGCAGAGGATAACGTCGAAGCGGTGCTTCGACTTACGATAAGCCTCAGGATAGACGTTGGTGACGTAGTGGTTCGCATAGCCCCATTTGGTGACGTTCTCCAACAGGATGTTTGCACGATTGCGGATGGGTTCGTTGGAGTAGAGCACACAGTCGTCAGGCAAAGCCGCACGGAGTAGGGTAGACTTGCCGCCAGGTGCTGCACAGAGGTCCAGTGCAGTAAGTGGTCTGATGGCTGACGGCTGATGGCTGACGTATGCGTTATGCATTTGCCTCAGCACCTCGTCAAGAAACATAGACGCGGCTTCCTGCACGTAGTAACAACCTGCGTGGAACAGCGGGTCGAAGGTAAAATTCGGGCGTTGTTTCAGGTAATAGCCATTCCTGCACCAGGGTACAGGCTCAGCATCATCCATCTGCCATCTGCCATCTGCCATCTTTTTTGGGTTCAGTCGAATGCTCACAGAAGGCTCCTCCTCGAACGATTTCAGGTATCGTCCGAAGCGCTCCTCGCCCATCAATTGGCGCGTGTATTCGCTGAATGCCGCAGGTAAATTTGCCATTTCGTTTGCAAAGATACAATTTTTTTCGTACCTTTGCAACTAATTGCAGATTTATTACGTCTAACGGATAAAAAGAAACAAAAAAGACGCAGTTATGAAAAAGATTTTATTATTATCAGTTGTGGTTCTAGGGATGTTGACATCCTGTTCATGTGACGGTTTGAAAGTACGTTATTCCAAAACCGATCCGCACGGAATACAGGAACGTGATTTGAAGGGCTTTGAGCGCATAGAACAGCTGGGTTCGTTAGACGTGAAGTATGCTCAGGCCGACTCATTCTCCGTACGTGTTGAGGCTCCCGTAAAGGTTCTTGACGACGTAGAGACCTATGTGACTGGCAACAAGCTGCTGGTTAGGATGAAGGGTGAAGGTAAGCTTCTTAACTTAGGCGTGTCTGATGCTGATGGCGTTACGGTTTTTGTGACCTCTCCCGATTTCCTCGGTATTGAACTGAAGGGCTCTGGCGACTTCGAGGCTAACGGACTCGTGGATACCGACAACCTCGATATCACGCTGAGCGGCTCTGGTGACATCAGGTTCGACGACATCATTTGCGACCGCGTCAATGTGTCGCTGGTGGGTTCTGGTGACGTGGATGTGAAACACGTGAAGACCCTGTGGGCAGGCGCGCAGGTTGTAGGTTCTGGCGACATCAAGATGAGACTTGACGACAGCGGTACTGTGGATGCTAACGTGATAGGCTCTGGCGACATCACGCTCTCAGGCAATGTCAAGGACTATAAATATAATGTACGCGGATCTGGCGATATGAACATCTCTGGATTGACTGTTGGGAAGTAAAACGATAAATACCAAAACAAAACGAATATGAAAAAGGTTCTAATAACATTAACAACGCTGCTGACGCTCGGAATGGGTGCACAGGTAGCAGCTCAAAAGCACCGTCACACGCCACAGAGTGAACTGGTGGATTCGACGAGCAAGGATGCTGTAGAGGTTTATTCCGATACGACGAGTACGGATACAGCAACAGCTACATCATCAGTCACGAAACATAAGAGCACCGTCACCGTCACTTATCCGACCTCTCCCTGGAGTAGCAATTCGACGACCTATGAGGTTGACGACGAAGACTTTGGAAGCATGGTGCACCACGTGTTCAGTAACATGGATGCTAAAGACGTAACAGGCATGTTCTTCGTATTGGGTGTTCTGCTCATCCTTTTCGTACTGGCTCCCGTACTGATTATCATCGTGCTGTTCTATTTCATCAACAAAAACCGCAAGCAGAAGATGAAGCTCGCACAGATGGCTATGCAACAGGGACAGCCCATTCCCGACCAGCTGTTGGAAGACAAGCCGATAGATAGTGACAATGAATATCAAAAGGGAATGCGCCAGTGCTTCGTAGGCGTGGGCTTGATGATATTCCTGGGCTATGCAGCCGGACAAGTCGGCTTCGGCATCGGTGCACTGGTGTTCTGCATCGGACTGGGCAAGGTTTTTGCCTCGCGTACGGCTCGCAGAAACAACAGAGATCTATATAATAACGATAACAACAACATTTAAACGATAGAGATTATGACTAAGAAACTACAACGCAGCAACGACCGCGTATTAGGCGGTGTCTGCGCAGGATTTGCAGAGTATATGGACTTCGACCCGGTTGCAGTACGTTTGGGTTATGCCGCTTTGACGCTGTTCACAGCTTTCGCTGGTATTCCCTTCTACATCGTAGCATGGATTATCATTCCTGAGAAAAACGCTTTGATGAATCAGTAAATGGCTTCCCTCACTGACATCTCCCTCGTTGCGCAGGTGGCTATATCGGGCAATCGACGGGCTTTCGACGAGCTCGTGCGCCGGTATCAGTCACCCGTTCGCAGGTTTTTCCTGCATCAGACGTTGGGTGATAGTCAGTTGAGCGACGACCTGGCTCAGGACACGTTCCTCAAGGCGTATACGAATATCGCCTCCTTCCGTGGGCTGGCCTCGTTCCAGACGTGGATTATGCGCATAGCCTACAACGTGTTCTACGACTATACGCGCAGAAATCGTCCTACGGAAGATGTCGACGTGATTCCCCAGCGCTCAGGCTCAGACAATTCATCATTAAAGATGGACCTCTATGCTGCTTTGGCACTGTTAAAAACTGACGAACGCACATGTATCACCCTGCAACTCATTGACGGATACGACATTGCAGGTATTGCCAAGATTACAGGCCTCAAAGAGGGCACAGTGAAGTCACACCTGTCCAGAGGCAAAGAGAAATTAGCTAACTATTTAAGACAGAATGGATATGATGGAAGATAACGAACGCTTGCTACAGCAGTTTTTCAACGATGCTGCCCGTCAGCAGATAGACGACAACGGATTCACGGATCGCGTCATGCAGCGCATTGAGGCCGAAGGTAAACTTCAGACCTCAAATGTCAGACTTCGGACGTTTAACCGTCTGTGGAATGTCTTCTGCATCACTACCTTCGTGGTGTTGTTCATCGTGTTCCGCGGATGGGAATTGCTGGCCGTACACTTCGAAGTGATGCTGCGTACATTGGCCACACAGTCGTTTAGCATCAATTTGATGATGATATTCTCCGTCGTCTTCGGGTTATTGCTGGTGGGGGCTGGCGAGGTTATTTCTTCGGAAAGAGTCCGTAGGTAGTCCTCAACACCTTAAACTCCGTACGACGGTTCAGCTGGTTGCATTCCTCCTGCTGTTCCTCATTCTCCAACGTCTTGATGAATTCTTCCGTCAAGACGTCGTTTTCTTTTAAGAACGGATACTTTTCTGCTACCTTCCTGCGAATCTTCTTGGGATTCTCCTTGCCGTAACCCACAGGTGTCAGACGGTCGGTTGCAATGCCGTTTTCTATCAGGTAGTTCACCACCGACTCCGCACGACGCTGGCTCAGGCGCTTGTTATACTCCGCTGAGCCTTTGTAGTCGGTATGTGCCGAGAGTTCGATGGTGATATTGGGATTCTCGTTCAGCAGTTTGACCAAATCGTCCAATGCCGTTTTCGATTCCGGACGCAACGTGGCCTTGTCGAAATCGTAGAAGATGTTGTCAATCAGCACAGGCGCCATGATATTTGCCAGCGGGAACTGCAAGACGTAGTCCTCTGACTCGGTGGAAGGCTCTACGCGCAACTGTTCTTGATGGTTCAGGAAACCCTTACACGTGCCCAGGAACACATAATCCACTCCCGGCTTGATTTGCTGGGTAAACGAACCGTCGCCCTTGACGCTCAGCTTGAGGTTCGTACCGTCGTTGCCTACCATATACACCTGGCCTGCAGGCAGTTCGTAACCATCCTGTTCGTACACCCAACCCGTCACCGTCTGGATGATTTCAGGGTTGTAGAACGAATAGATGTGGTCCCAGCCTTTGCCGTCGCCACGATTCGACGAGAAAAATCCCTGATTCTTCAGTCCCTCGAAGGTCATTCCGAAGTCGTCACCCTGCGAATTCAGCGGATAGCCTGGATGTTCCAGCTCGTAGAGTTGTGAGTTTTCCGAAATGTTGTCGTGATTCTCGGCAGGTTTGGCGATATAGATATCCAGTCCGCCCATACCTTCATGGCCGTCCGATGAGAAATAAAGGTCACCATTCGGTCGGAACGTTGGGAATAGCTCGTCGCCAGGGGTGTTGATAGGCGCGCCGAGGTTTTCTACGCCTGCCACACCGCTGGTCGTCAGGCGGACGCGCCAGATGTCGTAACCGCCCATTCCGCCAGGCATATTGCTGGTAAAGTAGAGCCACTCTCCGTCAGGCGAAATGGCAGGGTGGGCGTAGGCAGACAGCGTGTCGTGCGTCAGTTTCAGTTCCGTCGCCTTGCTCCAGGCAGCATCGCTACGGTTCGAGGTGGCGATAACGGCATAACGTGGATATTGGGGGTCGGTCTTGCAAACCGTCAGATACATCGTCCGACCGTCGGGCGTAAACGAGCAGGCACCCTCGTCGAACTCTGAATTCAGTTCGCTGTCGATGACTTCCGGCCGTTGCCACTTGCCTTTATCATCCTTCTGAGACATAAAGATATCGCCGTTCTTCGTTCCTGTGATACCGCTTAGCTCGTCGCCTTTAGCTTGATTACGCGTGGAGGTGAAAAACAACTGGTTGTTCTCTTCGCCAGCCAACATAGGAGAATACTCCGCCCGTCGTGAATTGAAGAAGTTCTCGCGCTTGACGATATAGGCTGAACCCTCCTGCTTCCACGCGGGAGCCTGTTGTGCCGAACGCAGTCCCCTGCGAGCCAGCTGTACATAATCTCGTGAATCCGAAAATGCGTAATTCCCTGCCGAGTCCAAGAATGTCTGGAACGCCTTCGCGGCTTCCTTGTAACTGCCGTTTTTCATCAGTTGCTGACCCAGATACAGATGTGTCAGCGAGTCTTCCTGCTTATAGCGAACAGCATTGTTGTAGGCGGCAATAGCCTTCTGCGTATAGTTGATGCGCCGATAGCATTCAGCCATCTTCAATGCCCGCTTTCCGCGCAGTGCACGCTGCTTGGGAGGCGTCTGCGAATAGGCCTTCTTATATTGGTTGGCAGCATCATAATATTCGCCCAGGGCGTAGAACTTATCGCCCTTCTTCACGGCCTGATCGGCCCCCGCACATCCCGTGACGAGTGCCAACAGCCAACAGCCGATTGCCAACAGCCAATAATTCTTCATACTGACTATATAACGCAGTTTCACCCCTTTTTATTGCCTTTCTTCTTTTTTTCTTCCTCTTGGGGCATGACGGTAATGCGTCGGTTGGTGGGGTCGCTCATCACGTCGTGAACGATATCGGTCACCTGTTGCTTCAGTTCGTCGATAAACTGCTTCGGGTCGTATTTCTTCGCTTCAATATCGCGCAACTTCTTCTCCCAGATACCCGTCAGCTCGCAGCTCTTCAACAGGTCTTCGCGAATCAGGTCGATGAGTTCGATACCTGTCGGCGTGGCTACCAGACGCTTGCGTTCACGACGGATATAGTGGCGCTTGAACAGCGTCTCGATGATTCCTGCACGACTCGACGGACGTCCGATGCCGTTTTCCTTCATGGCGGCACGCAGAGTCTCGTCCTCCACAAACTTACCTGCCGTCTCCATGGCACGCAGCAGAGTAGCCTCCGTATAATAAGGTGGCGGCGTGGTCCATTTCTCCGTCAGCGTGGGCTGGTGGTCGCCGCTCTCGCCTTTTACGAAGGTGGGCAGCGTGCGCTCCTCGTCAGCTTCTTTTTTCTCAGGATTGTCCGTCGCTTCCGCGTTTTCTGCGGGTTCTGGGGTTTTGTCCCTCACCACGCGCCAGCCTGGGTCAAGGATTTCTTTACCCGTTACCTTGAACTCAACGGCATCGGGGGAACCGATGCCCACTGTTTGTTGCGACTCAGTCGCAACAGACCCTGAGTCACTTCGTACTTCGCCCAACACCGTCGTCGTGGAGAACTTGCAATCTGGCAGGAACACCCCGATAAACCGCCTTGCCACGAGGTCGAACACCTTCTGCTCGGCATCGCTCAGCCCCTGCGGAATCACCCCCGTGGGAATGATGGCGTGGTGATCGGTCACCTTCGACGAGTCGAACACGCGTTTCGACTTCTTCAGTGCCTTGCCGCCAATGGGCTTGATGAGCTCTGCATACGGCGCTACGCCCTGAAACTTCGTCTGATACAGGCCGTTCATCGTCTGCGGACATTTCGGATAGATGTCGTCCGACAGGTATTGCGTATCCACACGCGGATAGGTCGTGTATTTCTTCTCGTAGAGTGCCTGGATAAGGTTCAGCGTCATCTCTGCCGAATAGCCGAACTTCCTGTTGCAATCCACCTGCAGCGACGTCAGGTCATATAACTGTGGCGGCTGCTCCTTGCCCTCTTTCTTCTCCACCTTCGTCACCGTAAACGGCTTGCCCTCGATGGTGGAAAAGGCCTTTTCGCCTTCCTCCTTCGACGTAAACTTACCCGACGTAGCCGTAAATGTCGTGTCGCGATAGACCGTTGCCAACACCCAATACGGCTCGGGTTTGAACGTATCAATCTCTTTCTGGCGATTGACGATGAGGGCAAGGGTAGGGGTCTGTACGCGACCTATCGAGAGCACCTGGCGGTTCTGACCGTACCTCAACGTATACAGTCGCGTGGCGTTCATGCCCAGCAACCAGTCGCCGATGGCTCTCGACAGTCCGGCCAGATACAAGGACTGGTAGTCGGCTTGGTCTTTCAGATTGGAAAAACCCTCGCGGATGGCCTCGTCCGTCATCGACGATATCCACAGTCGGCTTACGGGACACTTCGCCCCAGCTTTCTGCATCACCCACCGCTGGATGAGTTCACCCTCCTGTCCCGCGTCACCGCAGTTCACGATGCGCTCGGCCTTCTGCATCAGTCCCTCGATAATTGAGAACTGCTTCTTGATGCCGTTGTCGTCAATCAGCTTGATGCCGAAACGCTCAGGAATCATCGGCAGCGACGTCAGACTCCACGCCTTCCACATCGGCGTGTAGTCGTGTGGCTCCTTCAGCGTACACAGGTGGCCGAACGTCCACGTCACCTGAAAACCATTTCCTTCCATATACCCGTCGTGGCTCGTCGTCGCACCGATAATCCGTGCAATATCCCGCGCCACACTGGGTTTCTCAGCGATACATACTATCATCGTTCTTTGCGATTACTCTCCGAAAATCTCCTGCAGACGACTTTGCAGGGCTTTGCCGCGAAGGGCGCGATCGGTAATCTTTCCCTGCGGGTCGATAAGGATATTGTCGGGGATGCCGTCAATCTTATAGATGGATGCAGCGGCACACTGCCATCCCTTCAGGTCGGAAATCTGCAGCCAGGGCAACTTCAGTTGTTCGACACCTTTCACCCAAGCCTCTTTCTTGTTGTCGAACGAGACGCCGACTACCTCGAAACCTTTCGCATGATATTTGTTATAGGCATCCAACACGTTAGGCATCTCCGCACGGCAGGGACCACACCACGAAGCCCAGAAATCTACGAGCACCCACTTGCCGGTGCCTGTCAGCTCGCTGACTTTGTGCATCTTGCCGTCGGTGTCGGCCATTTCCAAATCCGTAAACTGCTGACCGATGAAAGCCGTCTTTTCGGCAGGAGCCAGCCTGAAGGCCACGATGTCTCTTGTATGTTTCAGCGCAGGATGGTTGGCAAAGGCCACCTTCTCCGCTACCAGCTTGTCGTAAGCCCTCAGTCCGTTGTCGTAGAAATACATTTCAGCAAAGGCCACAGGGATGAGGGTGTTACGCTCGTCCACAAATAACTTATTGACGGAGGCCGTATATTCGCTGAGGAGCTTATCCATCTCTTTATTCAGTTCCTCGGCATGTTCCTTTATCTCCGTCTCCGACTTTCCTGCGAGTTTTGCCCTAAAGTCTTTCAACGGCTGGTTCATCTGCAAGTCGTAGGCATTCAACTTCTCGTTCAGCGCAGAACCCTTCACCGTGCTGTCGTTCATATTGATGGTGATAGGTGTACCGTCGTTGAAGAAAGACGTCTCCCAGTCCACATTCTTCACTCTCACAGACAGCAGGGCGTCCTTGTCCACAGCCCCTGCGAATGCAAACTTACCGTCTGCCACCACCGTACTGTCCAGAAACAGACTGTTGTTTCGGTTGGTCAGATAAACCGTTTTACCATTGTCGCTACTGATTCCGCTGACGGAATACTTCGTCTGTTGTGCCATTGCCGGCATCACTGCAGCTACCATTGCTGCTATCAATAATACTTTCTTCATAGTCATATTTTATTTTGGCTGCATACTTATTTGTTATACCGTCTATTCTTGGCACTGTCAATGTCGTTTTGAAGCTGGTTTACCTTCTCTATATATAATATTCTTTCATGCTGTTCGTCAGCCATGCCCTCTTCTTCCATCTGCTTTCTTTCCTTCAGATAAGCATCCAGTTCTTCGTCGCTCACGTCCATCATCTGCTTACACTGGGCAAACAGCTGCTGCATCGTTCTTTTTATTCCACCGCTTAAGATGGCATAGGTCCTGTATTGGAAACGGAGCATGTTCTTTACGCTTAATGTCAGATCGCATTTCTGCATGTCTTTGAACATCGCCTCGCAAACCTCCGTCTTGTATTGCTGACGGTACTTATAGAATTCTGCCACATTCTCCGTGAATAGCACGTTGCCCACCGTATTGATGGTCTCAATGCTCGACGAGAATATTTGCTCCGTAGTCTCCGTATACTCCACACTCGGCACGCTCAAATAAACAATCTCACGAAACATGTCGTATCGCGTCGTATCTTCTGCAATCTGCAATTGAGTTTGCATTGCCCTGAGAATCGTCGAGTCGTTATATGCGATAGACTCCAGCGAGTTATACATGTCGTACATCACCATCATCACTATCTCGCGCTTCTCCTTCTGCTTCTTGTTATAGTCGATAATCGCCGCTGTACCGAACGTCAGCGCAATGGACACGGTAGTGGCAAACAGCGACAACAGGAATTGCTTCAGTGAACTCATCCCGCTGCCCATCTTCAAACTCTTCGGGGTATGTAGCTTAATGTTCATATTCTATTTTGGCTGCGAAGGTACAAAAAAAAAACGAGCCCACCAAACGATGAGCCCGATTTTTGTAGTGTCATTGCTTGGATTACATATCTCCACTAAAGCGAATCTTACTAAAAGTAAGAATTCCTACCACTAAAATACATGCCACGACGAATGGCAAACTATAAATCAGGGAATCGACAAAGGACATCTTGTAGACATACAAGAATAAATTCATCGGCACATATATGCTTAGGAACCCTGCAAATACACAATACTTGAAAGGTATCGGCTCTTTTGCCAACTTGACACTTCTGTTGCAATGGTTGCAAACGGTAGTATAGTTGGTGCCTCGATAAATGTATTTAAGGCATCTCTTTAAAGAAATAATTCCGTGACAATATGGGCATTCTCTGACCTTTGGTCTGAGTGTGGCGTCGCAATTTCTAAGCTTCATAATTACTTATTTTATTTATTCGTCTCTGTATTCGAGGATATCGCCAGGTTGGCAACCTAATTCGCGGCAGATGGCTTCAAGGGTCGTGAAGCGCACGGCCTTGGCTTTACCTGTCTTTAGGATTGAGAGGTTGGCGAGGGTCAGACCTACGCGATCAGCCAGTTCGCTCAGCGACATTTTGCGCTTAGCCATCTCAACATCGAGATTTACAATGATCTTTCCCATAGGCATTATATCGTTAATTCCTGTTCTTCTTTCAGTTTCATGGTGTCCTTGATGAACTTGGGCACGAGGAAGAAGACGATGGCAATCCAGTAGATGGCTCCTGAGAAGACTGTCCTGGCCAGTGAGGGAAGTTTGTCCATGTATTCGCTTTCAACATGATGGTAAACATAGTTGAAGAGAAGCCCCGCTATGAAGAATTTTACGATTACCGACACGCCCAACGCATAAAACAGCCAGATGCTCCACTTGGAATACTGCTTATTGATATAAGTAAGATAATACATAGTGAAGAAGATGGCCATGAAATAGCAGACGCAGATGTTCTCGAACAAATAGCAGAGACTTTGGCAATAGTCGTAGCCTGTCGTGGCGGTGTGCATGTCCTGAATGTTGCCATAGATGACAAATGCCATCACAATAGTTGCAACCACAAGGACAACCGTGGTGATCGGATTCTTTACCGCATTGCGAAACAAATTGATCGTACCCATAATTTTTATTGTTTTAATGATGTTATTTATTGATTCCGTTTATATGTTTATCGAATTTCGATATGCAAAAGTAGGAACTATTTTTCATTCCACCAAACAAAATCGATAAAACTTTATTGTTTTTCAATAAATTTAACATTAAAATAAACGGGCCCACCTTCACGATGGACCCGCAGTTCTGGATGTCTCCAAGGGAGAAAGGTACAAAAAAAAGTGAGCTGACCAAACATCAGCCCACCTTTTTAACTCTTTTATTTATCCGTGTAATCCGTTCAATCCGTGGTCGTTTAAAATACGAGGGGTCCGTGACCCATACAGCTGGTCGTCGTGATGGCCGTCAGGAAGGCTGTGAGAGCGGCTACTACAACCTTCACCGCAATCTCAATAAAACGCTTCTTCATATCATTTGTCGTTCAATGTTATGTCACTTCGTTCCATGACTTTTGTCACGACTCGGCCAAACAAGCAAGCTTGATGGCTCTCGCTGCTCCAAAAGTTCAACGTTCAATGTTCAATGTTCATTGCAACGCCACACTCTCTCTGAGAGAACGTTTTAGTTTTGGTCCATACCTCCACCGGGGTTACCGCTCTTGTAGAAGTACTTGGTTGCAACCTCACTCGATTCACCGTCCTTGATGGCGATAGCCTTCACGGTAGTGTTTTCCGTCA
>Ga0256407_10002740_pt1 | contig 32938 bp, 24 predicted proteins | sample RumenRJG_04DNA_FD_193489 | JGI IMG/M metagenome (GOLD analysis project Ga0256407, IMG submission 193489) | Bovine rumen microbial communities from Lethbridge, Alberta, Canada - RJG_04 | ecosystem: Host-associated > Mammals > Digestive system > Stomach > Rumen | place: Canada: Alberta...
CTACTCGGGGAGTTAAGGCTCCGTGGTCAAGCGGTTAAGACATCGCCCTTTCACGGCGGTAACACGGGTTCGATTCCCGTCGGAGTCATTTTTAAATATTGTTTGGTGACTTAGCCAAGTGGTAAGGCGTGGGTCTGCAACACCCTGATCGCCGGTTCAAATCCGGCAGTCACCTTTTTCAACCAAGTCTGAATGACTTGGTTTTTTTGTGCTGTAAAGAAATATTATGCACAGAATAAAAAAATATAAAAGAGTTATGAACAAATTCTAATAATTTATAGAGGATATGTTAATTATGAGTAGGAAAATAAATTGTACTGTTGAATAATAATAGAATTAGTATTTTACTGAAAAAATTATAATTTAAATTAAGGATTCATTGAAAATTACAATAAAAGACCATTTTAAAGATTTAGTAAAAAATTTAATAGATAATTTAATAGATAATTTAATAAAAAATTTAATAGATAATATAATAAATAATAAAAGAATTTGGTAAAAAAGTGATAGAAGATTATAAAAAAGTGTGAAATGTGCCGATAAATATAGAGGATTAATGTGTTTCTATAATTTGGTAGTGAATAGAATGAAAGAACCTTGTATTCTGGTTAGATTCGTTGAATTATGCACTCTTATGGGAAATTTAAAAAAATATTAGAAAACTTCAAACTATTAGTAAAAATGTACAAATTGAAAGGAAATTTTTGTGAATGATTTTGGCGTATTTTGGTTGACGATGACGGAAAATGAATCTATAATTGTTATCATGATAAACAAAATTTTGTCATTTGAGTAGATGTTTATAGTAATATATAGATATTTTTTAATAAGACTATATTATTTATATATTAAAAATAACAATTTATGGAGCGTGATTTATGTTAGCTGAGGAAAGATTTGCTAAAATTATTTCCATTGTGGAGAGGGAAGGTAGTGTCACTATTGCAGAGTTGATGACTGAATTGAGTGCTTCTGAATCCACGATAAGAAGGGATTTAAATTCATTAGATGCGAGTGGGGCATTGACTAAGGTTCATGGTGGAGCAATAGCAAATAATGTTGTTGTAAACACAATGGATGAAAACTATGTTAATAGGAGTGGTTTAAATAAAGAGGAAAAATCTATTATAAGTAAATATGCAGCGAAATTAATCAAACCAAATGATTTTGTTTATATTGATGCAGGAACAACGACATCTTTGTTGATTGATTATATTACTGAGAAAAAGGTTGTTTTTGTGACTAATGCTATAGAACATGCAAGGAAACTTTCGCAAAGAGGGTATACAGTATATCTTCTTGGTGGAGAGATGAAAATTAGTACAGAGGCTATTGTAGGGGAAAGAGCAATAGAAAGTTTAAATATGTACAATTTTTCGGTTGGTTTCTTTGGGGCGAATGGGGTAAGTACAGTTAAAGGAATAACAACACCGGAATTAAAGGAGGCAATGGTAAAAAAATCTGCTATTTCTAAATGTAAAAAGAAAATTTTATTAGCGGATTCAAGTAAGTTTAATGAAGTATCTAGTGTGAAATTTGCTGATTTTAAAGATATGGATATAATTACAACAAATCTTAAACAAGTTTCACTTAGAAAATATAAAAATATAACGGAGGTTTCTTAAGATATGATTTATACAGTTACATTTAACCCATCGTTAGATTACATTGTTTCTGTTGACAATTTTAAAGCAGGTGAGGTTAACAGAACAACAGATGAGATTATTTTTCCAGGTGGAAAAGGTATTAATGTTTCGATTGTACTAAAAAATTTAGGATTTGATAATACAGCATTAGGATTTATGGCTGGTTTTACAGGTGATGAAATTTCAAGATTACTTGAAGAAAAAGGAGTAAAAACAGATTTTATTCATGTTAAAAAGGGATTATCTCGTATTAATGTAAAAATGAGATCGAATGAGGAATCTGAAATTAACGGCAGAGGTCCTGAGATTATGCAAGAAGACATTGATAAATTATATAAACAGTTAGATAAATTACAAGAAGGCGATACTTTGGTTCTTGCAGGAAGTATACCAAGTGTTATGCCTGAATCAATGTATATGGATATTATGAGACACTTACAGGATAAAAAAATAGATATAGCCGTGGATGCGACTAGGGATTTATTGGTAAATGTTTTACCATATAAACCTTTTGTAATTAAACCTAATAATCATGAATTAGGTGAAATATTTAATGTAAAAATTGAGACAAAAGATGACGTAGTTAAATATGCGAAAAAGCTTCAGGAAAAGGGAGCAAGAAATGTTTTAGTATCTATGGCTGGAGACGGAGCTGTTTTAGTAACAGAAGATGGTCAGGAGTTTAGAGCTGAAGCACCTAAGGGAGATTTGAAGAACTCTGTTGGTGCAGGAGATTCTATGGTTGCTGGTTTTGTTGCAGGATATTTGACAAAGAAAGATTATTTTGAAGCATTTAAAATGGGCGTATGTACGGGTAGTGCAAGTGCTTTTTCAGAAGAATTAGCAACAAAAGCTGAGGTTGAAGCTTTATATGAAAAAAATAAAGATTTATTTTAAGGAGGTAGACGCGTGAGAATAAAAGATTTATTAGCGGTTGAGAGTATTAATCTCAGCGGTCAAGCTAGTGGCAAAGATGATGTCTTAAATCAAATGGTTGATTTAATGGCAAAAAGCGGAAAAATTAACGATGTAGACACTTACAGAAAAGGAGTGTTTGCAAGAGAAGATGAATCAACAACTGGAATTGGTGAAGGAATAGCAATTCCACATTGCAAGTCTTCAGCAGTAAATAAACCAGGACTTGCAGCTATGGTTTTACCAAATGGAGTTGATTTTGATGCATTAGATGGTGAGCCTGTAAATTTAATTTTCTTAATTGCAGCACCTAATACAAAAGACAATGTACATTTGGATGTTTTAAGTAAGTTATCTACACTTCTTATGGATTTAGATTTTACAAATAAATTGAAAAATGCTAAATCTGTTGACGAATTTTTAAATATTATTGACGAAGCAGAAAGTGATAAGGATGAGCAGGAAACTGCTAAATTAGCAGCACAGGAGGGTGCAAGTTTTTCAGTATTAGCTGTAACAGCGTGCCCAACTGGTATTGCTCATACTTACATGGCTGCTGAATCGCTAGAACAACATGCCAAAGATAGAAATATATCTATTAAAGTTGAAACTAGAGGATCAGGTGGAGCTAAAAATGTTTTAACAGACCAAGAGATAAAAGATGCTAAAGCGATTATTGTTGCGGCTGATACAAAAGTTCCAATGGAAAGATTTGATGGAAAACCTGTTATTCAAGTTAAGGTAGCAGATGGAATTAATAAAGCAGATGAATTATTAGATAAGGCATTAAATGGAGAAGCACCAATATTTAATGCTGCAGAATCTGTTTCTGAAAGTGATTCTTCATCAAGCTCTGAAGGAGCAGGAAGATCAGCATACAAACATTTGATGAGCGGTGTATCTCACATGTTACCATTTGTTATTGGTGGCGGTATTATGGTTGCACTTGCATTTTTAATTGATACAATTTGTGGATATGGCTCATCAGGTAGTGGTAACTTTGGTCAGATGGTTCCATTATCGGCATTCTTTAAGTATGTTGGTGGATTAGCAATGGGATTAATGGTACCTGTATTAGCAGGATATATTGCATATTCAATTGCTGATAGACCAGGTCTTGCAGTTGGTTTTGTTGGTGGTATGTTAGCGTCATCAGGAAATGCTTCATTAGCACAGTTTGTAAACGTTTGGCCAGAAAAATTAAATGGCTTTGAAAAATTTATAGCTGATTTTGGTTTTGCAGGAAAAGGCCAAACAGTATCAGGATTCCTTGGTGGTATAGCAGCAGGTTTTTTAGCTGGATTTATTATTCTATTATTAAAACAGCTCACAAAAAATTTACCAAGTTCATTAGATGGTTTAAAACCTACATTAATTTATCCAGTATTTGGTATTTTACTAATGGGTATTGTAATGTGCTTCTGTTTGAACCCATTAATTGGAGAGTTTAATACATTATTAAACGAAATGTTATCAAATTTATCAAAGGCAAATATGCTTCCAGTATTAGGATTAATTTTAGGAGCAATGATGGCTATCGATATGGGTGGCCCAATCAACAAAGCAGCATATGTATTCGGAACAACAATGCTATCACAAGCAGCTGATTTAGTAAAAGCTGGTGCTAGTCAAAACGATCCTAGAGTACAAGCTTGTTACGTTGCTATGGCAGCAGTTATGATTGGTGGTATGGTTCCTCCAGTAGGTATTGCATTATCATGTTTCTTATTCCCTAAAAAATATACAAAAGCAGAAAAAGAAACAAAAATTACAAACTTAGTAATGGGATTCTCATTTATTACAGAAGGAGCAATTCCTTTTGCAGCGGCAGATCCTTTACATGTTATTCCTTGTACATTAGTTGGTGCAGGTGTAGCTGGATGTTTGGCAGCTATCTTTAAGTGCACATTAATGGCTCCACACGGTGGAATTTTCGTCATTATGACGATAGGAAAACCTTTAGCATTCGTCATTTCGTGGTTAATTGGCTCTTGTGTTACAGCAATTTTACTAGGATTAATAAAAAAGGATGCAAAATAAAATAAAATGAGTTATAATAGGAGTGAAACACTTTTGTAATAATAGGAGGAAATTAATTCATGAAAGAGTTTAAGTACACAATTAAAGATGAAATGGGTATCCACGCTAGACCAGCAGGATTATTCGTTAAAGAAGCTGCAAAATTCCCATGTGCAGTAACAATCACAAAAGAAGGAAAAGAAGTTGACGCTAAGAGAATCTTCGGTGTAATGAGCCTTGGTGTTAAATGTGGTCAAGAAATCACATTAAAAACTGATGGAGATCAAGAAGAAGAAGCTTGCGCAGCATTAAGCAAATTCTTAGAAGAAAATCTTTAGTTTTAAGTTTTTAAGAGTATATTATAGAATTAATTTAGGATTATTGATGTATAATTAAAAAAAAGGAGTTATCCCAGTAGGTTTAAATTTTAATTTTTACTTACTGGGATAATGCTGTAAAAAGTAGACTTATTTTATTTTTTTAGTTTTTTTATAAAAACAATCAGAAAAGAAAACAATATAATAAGTGTACATTGACTAAAATAGTTTAAGTATTAGATAATTAAAATTCGTAATAGAAGATATAATGAATAAGGAGATTTATATGGTTATCGAAGGAAAAAGTGTCTTTAGTGGCGTAGCCATTGGTAAGCTTTCTATTTTTAACAAAAAAGATAACACTGTAAAGAGAAATACTATACAGGATGTTGAAGCAGAAACAAAAAGATTTGAAGATGCAAGAGAAGTAGCTAAGACTCAACTTGCAGGAATTTATGAGAAAGCGGTTAAAGAAGTTGGTGAAGTAAACGCTCAGGTATTTGAAGTTCACCAAATGATGCTTGATGATTTAGATTATGTAGAATCTATCACAAACATGATTGAAAGCCAGAAAGTAAATGCAGAATTTGCTGTTGCAACAACAGGAGATAATTTCTCTGATATGTTTGCATCAATGGATGATGATTATATGAGAGGTAGAGCTGCCGATGTTAAAGATATTTCAAATCGTGTAATTTCTATTTTGCAAGGAAATTCTAGCGATGCAGATATGGCAGATGAACCAGTAATCTTATTAGCAGATGATTTAGCTCCAAGTGAGACTGTACAGTTAGATAAATCTAAAGTATTATCATTTGTTACTAGACATGGTTCAACAAATTCACATACAGCAATTTTAGCTAGAACAATGAACATTCCAGCTTTAATTGGTGTTGATTATCCAGAAGATGCTAACGGTAAAGTTGGTATTGTTGATGGTTTCGAAGGAAAAATCATTATTGATCCTGATGAAGAAACATTAAAGATTTACCAGGAAAAGAAAAAACAAGAAGACGACAAAAAACGTCTTTTACAGGAATTAAAAGGACAGGATAATGTTACTCTTGATGGTAAGAGAATCAACTTATATGCAAATATCGGTGGTGTAGGCGATGTTGCTTCTGTTCTTGCAAATGATGCAGGTGGAATTGGATTATTCAGAAGTGAGTTCTTATACTTAGAATCAGATACTTATCCAACAGAAGAAGCACAGTTTAGCGCTTATCGTAAAGTAGCTGAAAACATGGCTGGTAAGAAAGTAATTATCCGTACATTAGATATTGGTGCAGATAAACAGGTTGATTATTTTGAACTTGATAAAGAAGATAATCCAGCTTTAGGATACAGAGCTATTAGAATTTGTTTAACACGTCCTGAAATTTTCAAGACACAGTTAAGAGCTATTTTAAGAGCAAGTTACTATGGAAACATTTCAATCATGTTCCCAATGATTATTTCTGTATCAGAAGTTAAAAAGATTAAAGAAATCTTAGCTGAAGTTAAAGCTGAGTTAGATGCTGAAGGTATCCCATATAAGAAAGATATCGAAATTGGTGTAATGATTGAAACACCAGCAGCAGTTATGATTAGTGAAGAATTAGGAAAAGAAGTAGACTTCTTCTCAATCGGAACTAATGATTTAACACAGTATACACTTGCAATTGACCGTCAGAATCCAAAATTAGATGATTTCTATGATTCACATCATCCAGCACTTCTTAAGATGTTACAGATGATTGTTGACAATGGTCACAAAGGTGGAGCTTGGGTTGGTATTTGTGGTGAATTAGGTGCAGATACTACATTAACAGAAACTTTCCTTAAAATGGGATTTGATGAGTTATCAGTTAGCCCATCTATGATTTTACGAGTTAGAGACAAGATTCGTTCAATCGATACAACAAAATAATATTAGTTAAAAATTCACAAGGAATTCTAACTATTAAATTAGATGGATAAGATATATGTTTGGTAAAATATTAAACAGTATCTTATCCATTTTTGTATATATAATTTAAATAGTGATAAAAGTTGTAAAAATTAGTATGTTATACTAAAATAAAGAGGAATGAAAAAATGATTTGAGGTAATAATATGAGAATAATTATAGCAAGACATGGAGATCCAAATTACGAAATTGATTCATTAACAACAACAGGGTGGAAAGAGGCAGAACTATTATCTGATAGAATGGTAAAGTATGATAATAAGTATAAAATAAAAGATATATATGTTTCACCATTAGGAAGGGCAAAAGATACTGCGTCTAAGACGCTAGAAAAACTTAACAGAGAAGCCATTGAGTGTGAATGGTTAAGGGAATTTGCACCGAGAATTCATAGACCAGATACGACACAATTAAAAAACGCTTGGGATTGGCTACCGGGCGATTGGACTAAAGAGGCAGATTTTTACAGTGTTGATACATGGACAAATCCAAAGGCTATGAGTGAAAGCAATGTTCCAAATGAATATAAATGGGTTTGTGATGAATTAGATAAATTATTAGAAAAACATGGATATAAAAGAGAAAATAATTATTATAAAGTTGAAAAAGCTAATGAAGATACAATAGTCTTTTTTTGTCATTTTGGATTAGAATGTGTGTTGTTAAGTCATTTATTACATGTGTCACCTATGATTTTGTGGCATGGTTTTTGTGCACCAACTTCATCTGTGACGTTAATTTATACAGAGGAAAGAAGAAAAGGTGTGGCATCATTCAGAGTAAATTGTTTTGGGGATACATCTCATTTATATGTTGCAAATCAAGAACCTTCATTTTCAGCTAGATTTTGCGAGATGTATGCTAATGAAAATGAAAGACATGATTAAAATTTTTTGTGAGTGTTGTTATTTGTTTTAATATCAATACATATGAGTAATGTAATTAAAAAGGGGATTTTATAGTTTAGAGGAGAGTATTTAAATGAGTGCACAGGAAAACACAGAAAAAGTATTAAAAAAAATGCATATAGCAATTTCTAAAAGTCCTGAATATGAAGGAGATACTAATAAAATAGTTGTTGATAAAAATCAAATGATAGGGCTTTTAAAGAATCTTACAAGTTGCATTGGTGACTTGATGGAAGAATATGAAATGACAAAGGCAAGTAAAGATAGAGCTGAAAGAGAGTTTCGTAAGAAAAGTGAAGAAATTGTTATTGATGCAAATCATAAAGCTGAAGATATTTATGCAGCATCTGTATTGTATACAGATGAAGCTTTAAACAGTATACAAGATATAATGCAAAGAGCACAGGATTCAGTGAAGAGAGTTTATAATCAAATGGATGAAAAACTTGCTGAACAGAAAAGAATAGTAAAAAGCAATCAATCTGAATTAAAGTCACAATTAGAAGGGTTGGTTGATACAGACAAATATCTTAAATTAATCGAAGAACGTAATAGAGAGATAAAAAAAGCAAAAGCATTAAGAGCCTCTGGAATAAAATATAAGAGAAAAAAATATACTCCATCTTATAGTAAAGTACAGCCAGAAGTAAAAGTTAATCCTAAATATTTTGAAAAATTAGGACTTCCGGTAGAGGATGCGGAGAATATTGCACAAGAAGATTTCGGAACGGTGGTAGATATTCCTGAGTATGAACCATTTTCAGGAGAAATAGAATCATACGATTATAACGAAATAAATGAAGAATATCTACAGGAAGTCGCTAATAATTTTGATGTAGATAGTTTTATTGAAGAAGAAAGAAATATTTTACCACAAGAGACTGACATACAGGTTAATTTAAATTCTGCATATTTTCAGAAAAAAAAGGAACAGCAGAAAAAATCAGTTGAGAATAAAACAGTAGGTACTGATAGAAACTCTAAAGATGTTGAAAAATCTGAAAAAAGAGATTCTTCTCCTTCAAATAATATGAAGAAAAGAAGTAAAGCTATCATAGCAAAAGATAAGGAAAACAGAAACAAAAAAGTTTATGCTAATCAGTCACGTGAAAAACAAGAGCGTTTAAGGAGAGTCACTCAACCTATTGAACAGTTAGATTTTGATGAGGATGACGAAATACTAGATCAAAACAATAATGTTGATGAAGTTTTTCTAAAAAAACTAAAAGAAGAGGAAGAAAATGCATATCGTTCTTTAGCAAATGAGGTACAAAAACTAATGAAAGACAATTAAGGTCTTGCTTTTAGTTCGTACAATAGATATAATTTTAAAAAGAAATTTTTTGAGAGGAATAGAATTATGAAATTACATGAAAATGGAGCCTATTTAATTAATGGCAAAGAGATAGTTGTAGATTCTAATGATGCATTAGTAGAAATAAAAAGCAAATTTGGAAAAAATACAACTAAAGAAGAAGCTAAGGAAGGGACTATCGCTAATGGTATATTACAAAATCATAATGTATCTGGCGATAAGGAAAAATTACAGATTAAGTTTGATAAACTAACATCACATGATATCACTTATGTTGGAATTATACAGACTGCAAGAGCATCTGGTTTGGAGAAATTCCCAATTCCATATGTATTGACAAATTGTCATAATAGTTTATGTGCAGTAGGTGGTACAATCAACGAAGATGATCACATGTTTGGATTAACAGCTGCAAAAAAATACGGTGGAATTTATGTGCCACCACATCAGGCAGTTATTCATCAATTTGCAAGAGAAATGCTAGCGGGTGGAGGTCAGATGATATTAGGATCTGATTCACACACAAGATATGGTGCACTTGGAACTATGGCAATCGGCGAAGGTGGTCCAGAGTTAGTTAAACAACTTTTAAATAGAACATATGATATTAACAGACCTGAAGTAGTCGGAATTTATTTGACAGGAGAACCAATGAAAGGTGTTGGTCCTCAAGATGTTGCTTTAGCTTTAATCGGAGCAACTTTTGAAAAGGGATTTGTAAAAAATAGAGTTATGGAATTTGTAGGACCAGGTGTTAAGAATTTAACAGCAGATTTCAGAATTGGCATTGATGTAATGACAACAGAAACAACTTGCTTGTCTTCAATTTGGCAAACAGATGATACAATAAAAGAGTTTTTAGAAATTCATGGAAGAATTGGTGACTATAAAGAATTAACTCCAGGTGAAGTTACATATTATGATAAGTTTATTGAGTTAGATTTAAGTAAAATTAAACCAATGATAGCTATGCCATTCCATCCAAGTAACACATACACTATCGAAGAATTAAACAAAAACTTGCTTGATATTTTAGATGACTGTGAGAAGAGAGCAAAAGTAAGTTTTGATGGAAAAGTAGATTTAGATTTAAAGAGCAAAGTAAGAAACGGAAAATTATACGTAGATCAAGGAATTATAGCAGGTTGTGCAGGTGGTGGATTTGAAAATATTTGCGATGCAGCAGATATTTTAAAAGGTTCATCAATTGGTTCTGATGAATTTACACTTAGTGTTTATCCAGCATCAACACCAGTTTATATGGAATTAGTGAAAAATGGAGCAGTTGCTAATTTAATGGCTTCAGGAGCAATTGTTAAGACTGCATTCTGTGGTCCATGTTTTGGAGCAGGAGATACTCCAGCAAATAATGCCTTCTCTATTAGACATTCTACAAGAAACTTCCCTAACAGAGAAGGTTCAAAAGTTCAAGATGGACAGATTGCATCTGTTGCATTAATGGATGCTAGATCAATTGCAGCAACAGCGGCTAATGGTGGATATTTAACAGCAGCAACTGAAATTGATGTAAATTATACAAAACCTAAATATTTCTATGATAGTACAATTTACGAAAACAGAGTTTTTGATAGTAAGGGAAAAGCAGATTCAAGTGTAGAATTAAAATTCGGTCCAAACATTAAGGATTGGCCAAAGATGAGTGCACTTCCAGAAAACTTAGTTTTAAAAGTTGTATCAGAAATCCATGATCCTGTAACAACAACAGATGAACTTATTCCTTCAGGGGAGACATCTTCTTATAGATCAAACCCTCTTAAATTAGCTGAATTTGCACTTTCAAGAAAAGATCCTCAGTATGTTGAGAGAGCTAAAGAGATTCAAAAAGCGCAAAAAGCTGTTGAAGAAGACACTTGTCCAGTAGAAGTTGTAGAAGAATTAAAACCTGTTATGGATGTTATTCATAAAGAATTTGAAGGTGTTAAGAAAGAAAATCTTGGATTTGGTAGTACAATATTTGCAGTTAAACCAGGTGATGGTTCTGCTAGAGAACAGGCAGCATCTTGTCAGAAAGTTCTTGGAGGTTGGGCAAATATTGCAAATGAATATGCGACAAAGAGATATCGTAGTAATTTAATTAACTGGGGTATGATTCCATTTTTGATTAAAGAAGGAACTTTGCCATTTGAAAATTTAGATTATATTTTTATTCCAGATATTAAAAAGTCTATTTCAGAAGGAAAGACAGAATTTGATGCATATGTAATTAAGGATGGACAAAAAACTGCTTTCAAATTAGGAATGGATCCATTAACAGATAATGAAAAAGAAATCATTTTAAAAGGTTGCTTAATTAATTATTACAGAAGCCAGATGTAATTTTAATATAGGTTTATTGTTTACCAGATATTGTTTTTAAAAGGCATATTCAATATAATATCTAATGTATTTTCTTATCTAGCAATTGATGGTTAATATAAAAAGATAATTATAGAACAAAGGAGCTTAAAATTGCAAAACAAAAAAAATGAAAAAGAGTTAGATAGATATTGGAAAGTTGGAATAACATTATTTATAACCTTAGCAAGTGTTATAGTGTTTTTCTTTGTAATATATAGGTTTGATAGCTTTGCAGATATTTCTGCAAAGCTAATCAGAACAGGCCAACCTATCATTATTGGTGCGGCAATAGCATATATTTTGAATCCGATAATGAAATTTTGGGAAAAACAAATTCACAGAGTTGCACCAAAATTAATTAAAGATGAAAAAAAAGAAAAAGCAATTACAAGAGGAATAGCTGTAACGGCATCAATTTTAGTATTTATTATTTTGATTTTCTTGTTAATTGCATCTATTGTTCCAGCAACAATAGAAAGTGTAAGAAATGTTATAACAAGATTTCCGGCGGAATCGAAGCGTTTTTCTAATTGGGTTACAGAGTTAGTAAAGTCGGATAGTAGAGCTTCAGAAGTCGCTAAAACAACTATGGCTAAAGTTACTCAAGAATTTCAAAAATGGACAAAGGGTGACTTAGTTCCACAAGTTCAAAGATATTTAACTGAAATCACTAATGGCGTAGTTAGCATTATAACAGGTTTTTTTAATTGTTTTATTGGAATAATAGTTGCAATTTATTTGATGGGAATACAAGAACAATTAAAAGGACAATGTAAAAAAATTATTTATGCGTTATTTAAACCAAAAACTGCGAATGAAATAATTGAGGTTGTGCGTCATTCAAATTCAATTTTTGGCGGATTTATTACTGGAAAAATTATTGATTCAGCAATTATAGGTGTCATTTGTTACATTGGATGTTTAATTTTATCGATTCCAAATGCAATTTTGATTGCAGTTATTATTGGTGTGACTAATTTGATCCCGTTCTTTGGACAATTCATTGGTGCTGTACCGACTTTATTGATAACACTAATACAAAGTCCGATTCATGCATTATATTTAGTGATATTTATGGTTATTTTACAACAAATTGATGGAAATATCATAGGACCAAAAATAATTGGAAATTCAACAGGTTTATCCTCATTTTGGGTTATGTTTTCGATTTTAATTTTTGGAGGAATGTTTGGATTTATAGGCATGTTGTTAGGAGTGCCAATATTTGGTGTAATTTATTATTTAGTTACAAAAGGTGTAAACAATATTCTAAGAAAAAAAGAATTAGTCGTTGATACGACGGCATATATAGAGGCAGTTAAAGTAGATGAAGGAACAAATAGTCTTGTTTATCAAAAATTAAGCAGGGAAAAAGGTGATGGCAAACCATCTAAGAAAAAAATGAATAAGAATTTTTTTGGAAATAAAGTAAAAAAATCTGATTCAGAAAAAAAATAATTCTTTCGCAGATGATTTTGACAAAACATAAATTATTAAAAATAGAAAAAGTGCAGTTATGTGAAAATATTACATATAACTGCACTTTTTTTGCTTGTTTTTTTGACATACATTCTATGCTATGTTACACTAAAATATATAATTAGCTACAGTGGGCTAGTTATGTATGCGAATAATTATAGACGGTAATACTGACACTTTTGTTACTGATAATTTATTAACAAATGAGAAAATTGTAGTAGAAACAATAAAAAAATCATTCACAATGAGGTGACAGGAATTGGATAAATATGAATATAATTTAAAATTAGATGAAATAAAAAATTTATATAAGGACTGTAAATATGAAGCGGCGGCTAAAGTTGCAGACGGAATTAATTGGAATAAGGTTAAGAACGTTAATATTTTAGTTAAAGTTGGAGATGTTTATGAAAAATTGGGAAGACTTGAGGATGCAAGAGAAATCTTGATTTTAGCATATAATCGTTCTCCATTAGGAAGAAATATTATCTATAAATTAGCAAAGTTAGCTTTAAAATTAAATGATATAGAAAGTGCTAATGAGTATTATGATGAGTTCGTTGAAATTGGACCTAATGATGCAATGAAATTTGCACTTAAATACGAAATAAAAAAAGCAACAGGTGCAACAACTGAAGAATTGATTCCAATATTGGAAAGTTTAAAAGAACATGAATACACTGAAGAATGGGCATATGAATTGGCGTATTTGTATCATAAGGCAGATATGGTTCAAAAATGTGTTTCTGCATGTGATGAACTTATTTTGTGGTTTGGAGATGGTCCTTACGTTGAGAGAGCACTTGAATTAAAGATTTTATATCATCCTCTAACTAAAAAACAAGAAGAAAAATACAAAAAATTCCATTTAGATAACAAGAAAATTCAGAAGATTGAAAAACTTGTTGAGGAAAATGAAATTAGTGAGACTTTAGAAAAAAAAGCAAGTAAAGAGAATGAAGAAAAATATGATACAGATTCATTAAAGAAATCTCTAGAAGGATTTATTAAAGAGATTAAAGATGTCAAAAATCGAGAAGAAATTGACAGTAAATTAAATAAAGTCAAAGAATTAGTGGTAGATATTCCATATTTGAAAGTAATTCAAGTGGATGATGAAGTCTTAAAAGAAACAAAGAATATTGAAACAGATGAAGAAATTGACGGCTCTTTAAAAATGAATTTTAAAGAATTGTTGAGCGAAGGAACAAAAGGACAAATTAATATAACTAAATCTGAAAATGATGGTAAGGAAGCAGAACAACTTAGCATTGATGATATTCTTGGTGAATGGGAGAAAACAAAACGTGCAGCAGAGACAGCATTGAAAAAAGCAGAAGAAAAAAAATTAAATGCTTCAAAAGCTAGAGCACTTGCTGTTGCAGAAGATATTTTAAAACGTTTAAATGAGGTTATTCCAAAGTTAAAAGAAGGATATTCTCCAAAAGAATTATTAGAAAGAGAATATTTGAAAGATAAATATGATTTGGTTGAAGCAGCTAGAGAGCATAATCTCGGTATTGAACTTGATCCGGATAAGATAAAAGAAAAAGAAAAAGCTAAAGAACAAAATGAGATTAAATCAGCAATAGAGGCAGAAAGAGCTGTTGCAGATATTTATAATTCAGATGCTGATGTGGTCAGTGCTAAATCTGAAAAAGTTCAAAACAATTTAAATTTGACTAATAAGGTTGAAGATTATGATGAAGAAGATGATTCCCAAAATGATGATACTGTAGTAGTTAATAATCAAGACACTGTCGTAGAAACAAAAAAGGTTTCAGAATCTAGATCAGAAAATAAAAATACAACAGAAGATGTAGAAAATACAGCAAATGTTGATACAAAAGATGATCAAGAAAAAATTGTTGATAGCAAAGATGGTTCTACTAAGGATGCTATTGAAAAGGTTGAAAAGTCTTCAGAATTAAAAGATAATGTGGCCAGAGTGGATGAATCAAAACAGATAAAACAATCTGTGGAAGATGATGTAGAAACAGATGATAAAACTGAAAAAGGCAAAGATAATGAAAATTCTGTAACTGAGAATGTTGAAGTTGATAGTGAGGATACAGTAGAAAATATTGGTGAAGAAGCATGGAACGGACTTTGTAATATTTTCAATAATGTATTTAAATCAACTGAAAAAGATGAGACTGAGGAAGAAGATCCAGTAGAACAGTTATTAGATAAAAATGATGAAATAGCTGATAAAACTGGAGTATTGGTTGATTTTGATGAAGTTAAGACAGATAAATCAGACAATAAAAATGATAACAAAGATGTAAAAAATCAATCAGCTGAAAGTGATAAGCTTACAGAGGATACTAAACCAATGCCTACTAGAGAGGAACTTGAAGAAGAAATCAAGAAACAGCTTTCTGAGAAAAAGGTAGAAAGAAGTAGACAGATAAAGAAAAATGGAGAAGTAGTAAAAGAGCTTACTAGTGCTCAAAAATCTATTTTCTCATATTTTGTACCAATTAAAGGCATGGAAAAACAGTTATGTCAGGTATTAACAGGTTTAAAAGAAAGATTAGAGGATAAAACAAACGCTAATACTAAGAATTTAATTGTTCAGGGTACAAGAGGTTGTGGTAAAACAGTATTAGCAACTGGAATTATTAAAGTTTTACAAGAAGAAACAGGAAAACCAGAAGGTAGAGTTGGAAAGATTCAGGCATCTGCTTTAAATAAAAAAGATATTAATAAACTTATCAAAAAAGTATCTGGTGGATGTTTGATAATTGAAAATGTATGTGAATTAACTAAGAAAACTGCAGTTGCGTTATCATTATTAATGGAACATGATACTAGTGGTATGCTTATTATATTTGAGGATACACCAAATGGTATTGAAAAAGCATTTTCTTTAGACGCAGGATTAGAGAAGAAATTCTCTGAAAAAATCACAGTACCAATTTTCAATAATGATGAATTAGTTGCTTTTGGTAAAGCATATTGTTCTGAGTTAGGTTATGCTATTGATGAAATGGCTATTTTAGCACTTTATAATAGAATTAATAATATTCAAAGATTAGATCAGGCAACTACAATTTCTGAAGTAAAAGATATAATTGATGAGGCAATAATGAATGAACGCAAAAAAGGTAGAATCAAGGCATTTTCTAGATTCAACAACAAAAAGCGTTATACGGAGGATAACAGAATCATCTTAAGAGAGAAGGATTTTGAATAATAAAAATTAAATATATTTGGAGGAGAGTAGTATGAGTAACTTTACGGAAATGGACAGCTATCTGTTTGGGCAGGCAACACACTATGAAATTTATGAAAAGTTAGGAGCTCATGTGTGCAAGAAAGATGAAAAAAAAGGGGTTATATTTGATCTTTGGGCACCACATGCTAAACAAGTATTTGTAATTGGTCAGTTTAATGACTGGAATGAAACATCTCATGAGATGGAAAAACTTGGAGCAGACAAAAATGGAATTTTTGAACTTTTTATAGAAGGTGTAAAGGAAGAGTCTTTATATAAATACTTAATAATTACAGAAGATGGAAGGAAATTATATAAAGCCGATCCATATGCTTCATATGCAGAATTACGTCCAGGTACAGCTTCAGCAGTGTATGACACATCAAATTTTAAGTGGACAGACAAAAGATGGATGAATGCAAGGGCTAAAAAGACGGAAGAAGATGTCTATAAAGAGCCAATAGCTATTTATGAATGTCATCCAGGTTCTTGGACAAGACATCCAGGAAGAAACGATGATGGTTTTTACACATATGAAGAATTAGCAAAGAAGTTAGTACCATATGTAAAAGAAATGGGGTATACTCATATTGAATTAATGGGTATAGCAGAGTATCCTTATGATGGATCCTGGGGATATCAGGTAACAGGTTATTATGCACCGACATCTAGATATGGTAAACCTGATGAGTTTGCTGCTTTTGTAAATGAATGTCATAAGGAAGGAATTGGTGTTATCCTTGATTGGGTGCCAGCACATTTTCCAAAGGATGCACACGGATTGGCAGAATTTGATGGAGAGCCATTATATGAATATCCTGATCCAAGAAAGGGAGAACATTCAGATTGGGGTACAAAGATTTTTAATTATGAAAAAAATGAAATTAAAAATTTCTTGATAGGTAGTGCATTGATGTGGGTAGAAAAATATCATGTTGATGGACTTAGAGTAGATGCGGTAGCATCAATGTTGTATCTTGATTATGGAAAACAAAATGGCGATTGGGTACCAAATAAATTTGGTGGTAATAAGAATCTTGAGGCAGTTGAATTTTTTAAACATATTAATACCGTTGTTTTAGGAAGAAATCATGGAACACTAATGATTGCGGAAGAATCAACAGCTTGGCCAAAGGTAACAGGTAAAGCAATTGATGATGGATTGAATTTCACATATAAATGGAATATGGGATGGATGCATGATTTTCTTGATTATATGAAGTTAGATCCATATTTTAGAAAAAACAATCACAATAAGATGACTTTTGCAATGAGTTATAATGAAAGTGAAAAATACATTTTAGTTTTATCTCATGATGAAGTTGTTCATTTAAAATGTTCTATGATAAACAAAATGCCAGGATACGAAGTTGATAAATTTAAGAATTTAATGGCAGGATATGCTTTTATGATGGGACATCCTGGAAAAAAACTATTATTTATGGGACAGGAATTTGCGCAGTTACAAGAGTGGAGTGAAAAGAGAGAACTTGATTGGTATCTTTTAGAGAATCCAAAACATAAATATATGCAGGATTGGGTAAAAGCGTTATTACATTTGTATCAAGAAAACAAGAGTATGTATGAATTAGATCATAGTTGGAAAGGTTTCGAATGGATAAATGCTAACGATGCAGATAGAAGCATATATAGTTTTGTTAGAAGAAGTGAAGATGGTAAAAATAATATGTTGTTCGTAATCAATTTTACTCCTATGGAAAGAATAGATTACAGAGTTGGTGTACCAGAGAAAAAGACATACAAACTTGTCTTAAATAGCGATAGTACACGATTTGGTGGAGATGCAGCTAATAAGAAGACATCATATAAGGCTGAGGAAAAAGAGTGCGATAAGAAGAGATATTCTTTTGCATATCCTTTACCAGCTTATGGTGTGGCTATCTTTAAATTTTAGTATAAACTGCATTGTAGAGTAAATTATATTTTTGTTTACTATTTTTTGGGGAAACTGATGTCGATATACTCTTTGAGTAAGTATACAATTGACGAGCGAGGTGTCACCATGAAAATAGATATTACAAATTATATTGAAAAAAATGATTTAGAAAAAAATAAAGATGGAATAGAGGGATTTGTTTCTAATTCAAAACATAATCCTTCAAAAACATTTTTCAAAAACTTTGAATATAAGGCAAGTGATTTATCATTAAACGATGAAATAGACAGGTTTACATACGTTAAGCCTGGTTTAGGTGTCGAAAATGATGATTCGCTTGCCAAAAATATTATAAAGGATATTAATTCGCCAATCGGTAAGACGGCAAACGAATTAGCTGTTATCGCGAACACAGTTTCATCTGAAGATTTAAAAGAACTAGAAAAAAATGGATATTCAATAAATGATACAGATATTTCAACAATTGTAAGTGTTACAGATAAGATAAAAGCTACTCTTGCAAAAGCAGGAGTTGATATTGAAAAGATTTATGGTTCATCATTGTCTTCAGAAGAGTTGAAAAAAATAACAGGAAATACAGCGATTGCAAAACAGATAGAAAGAAGTTTGCAAGAAAAAGATTTACCAATAAGCGAAGATGTTATGGAGAAAGCACTTGATGCATATGAAAAAGCAAGTGGTATATATGATTTAAAAGAATCTACAATTTCTTATATCATAAAAAATGAATTAGAGCCAACAATTTCAAATATTTGTGTAGCGCAAAGTGGAGCAGGAATTAAACCTAATATGACAGATAATTTGAATTCAATGCAACGTTCTAACATTAATGATTTAGAAAATCAGATTAATACGTTTTTGAAAAAAAATGGATATAAAGTTACGGAAGAAAATGTAAATAATAGTCAGGTTTTGATAGCGAATAATGTAAATCTTACAAAAGAAAATTTAGAATATTATAATGCTTTGTCGAATTTGAAAAAAATAGAAGATGATCAAATTATTGATAGAATTACATCATCAATAAGGGATGGAAGGACTCCAGAAAATGCATATATTTTAGCAGGTTATTCGTATTCTGATAAAGCAAAAATAGATTATGAAGTTATAAATTCTGTAGAAGATGAGGATTTAGAGTACGTTATTGAAAGCAACAAAGATGTTACAATTTCTAATTTATCAGAGTCAATTAAAAAAAGATTAGATGAATCTAATGAAAACTCTAAAATTTATAACAAAAAAGAAGATATAGAAAATAATTATAAATTTTTAACAGCGAAAAGACAACTAGAAGAAGTTAGATTAATGATGACAGTTGATGCAAATTATAAGCTTTTAAAAAAAGGAATATCGATAGATACGAAACCATTAGAAGAAGTTTTGGTAGAATTGAAAAAACTTGAGCAAGAGTATTATGATTCAGTTTTTAAGGAAGAGAATGTATCGATTGAAAAAATAAATAAGTATGAAGCAACAAATTTTGCAATTGAAGAATTAAAGAATCAACCTGCAGCAGTTTTAGGAAAAATAGATAGTGTATCAACAATTAATGAAATTAATGAAGTAGCTGATAAAAGGTATGTTGATTTTAAAGCTGCATATGAAAATTATGAAAAAGTAAGTACGCATCCAATGGCTGAATTAGGAGATTCAATAAAAAAAGCTTTTGCAAATGCAGATTATTTGTTAGAAGAATTAGGCTTAGAATTAAATGAAGAGAATATGAGGGCAGTAAGAATTCTCGGCTATAATTCAGAAGAAATAACTACAAAAAACATTGAACGAGTAAGAAATATTGATGAAATAATCCAAAATACTTTTAAAAAATTAACTCCAAACGTGACAATAGAGATAATAAAAAGAGGTATAAATCCACTTGATTTACCAGTTAATGAATTAAATCGAATAGTTTCTACAATTGCTGAAGAAATAGGACCTAGTGAAGACGAAAAATTTAGTGAATATTTGTGGAAATTAGAAAAAAATAAAGAAATATCAAAAGAAGATAGAGAGTCATATATTGGCATTTACAGATTAATTTCTCAGGTTGAAAAGACAGATGGAAGTGTTGTTGGAATGATAATGAAACAAAATCAAAAAGTAACAATGAGAAATCTTTTGACAGCACTAAGAAGTAAAAACAAATTAGACATGGATTATGAAATTGATGATGAATTCAATGGAATTGATTCTAAAATGGAGAATGCTATTGATAAACAAATAGAAAAAGGAATAGTGATAAATGCCAATAAAGCTGAACTTGTTAGAATTAAAATAAATAATATTGTTGATGAATATTTAAGTTCGAATAAGTTGAGTGAAAAAATCATAAAAAATTGGCAAGATATGTCTTTAGATGAACTGAAAAATGAAATTACAAAAGAAAATGAAGCTCATTTAAGTGATAATATAAAACTAGAGAATGAGTATTTTGAGGAAGTAAAAGAAGATTTTGTTAGAGTCCTTAATACTAAAAATGAAGTTTTAGAAATGCTTGAGAAATATGATATGCCTTGCAATTTGATTAATTTACTTGGTGCTAAAAGTTTAAGACAACCGGATAGAGTTTTAGATATGCTATTTAACAATGATATATCGAATATTGAAAAAATTCAGAAAATGAAAGAAGAGTTGATTCGAAGATTTGGTGAGTCAATAAAGGAACCAAAAGAGATGGCAGATGCACAAGAAGAATTAGCAGATTTAGCAGAACATGCTCTCGATAACATGATTGTTGAAAAAAAGATTATTACCTCAAAAGAGTTGAAAACATATAGGATGATGGCATCATCTTTGAAAATAATGGCAAAACAAAGTAGAGATGAAGCTTATGTTATTCCTGTCGAAACTTCAGATGGAATATCGGGAATAAAACTAAGAATTGTTAGAACATCTGAAAAAAAAGGATTGATAAATCTATTGTTTAAGTCTAATTCAAATGTGAAAATTGCTGGAAGTTTTAGAGTGCAAGATAATTCTATAGCAGGAATAATTGCCTCAGATAGCAATGAAATAGTAGATAACTTGAAAGAAAAAAAAGAAGAAATAGTAAAAGAATTACCGTTTGATATGAATAATATGGATTTAGAAATTGCTTTTTCAGAGCATATTGATTTAAATAAATTTGATAATGGTCAAGAAAAAAGTAGTTATGATTGGAAAGCAAATGAAGAAGAATCAAAACCACAAACAAAATTGTTGTATAAAGTTGCAGAGATTTTTGTTAAAGCTTTTTCGGATGTATAATGTGAAAGATTTAAAGTAGGATAAATAATAAACCCTCTCTAGAGTAAATGTTCCAACGACCAAAGGATGGTCAAGAATTCTAGAGAGGGTTTATATATGTAATTAAAAATATTATAAACTTATTTTTTAAATATTCTCTATTTTGAAAACATGGTTTTTGAGATAGTGTCCCAAGTAGACATGTCTTCAAAACCTAACTTCCAAAATGAAGCTCCAGCTAATTTCTTATCTTTAGCCAATTTTAATTTCTTTTGAATGGATTTATTGTCTTCAATCCAAAGTTTATATAGATTTGTATTGTCTTTGTATTCAATATAATATTGACCTTCATCTTTAAGCCATTTTTTGGTTGCTTTTGAATCAGTGATTAATTTTTGCATTCCAACAAGTCCAAGAGTAGTTTTTACTTTATAGCCGTCATTTGAGGACTCATCTTCTACGTTAGATAAAGGCTTAAACCATAATCTAGAGTAGAATGGAACACCCATAATAACCTGATTAGCAGGAACTTCTTTAAGTGTGTTTTCTATTCCATTTTTTACCCAAGAATATGAGGCTGTAGAACCTGCAGATTCAGATGTTGTTGTATGTTCATCGTAAGCCATTATACAAATGTAGTCGGCAAAGTTGGCCTGTTCTTTTCTATTGTAAAAATTAGTGTAACCTGAAGGTGTGTAGTTATCGACAGATAAGAATAAATGATTATCCTTACATTTTAAAGATAACTCACGAATAAACTGGATATAACTATCACCGATTTTTCGTCCATTTAATGATTCAAAATCAATATTAACGCCATCAAGATTATATTGAATTGCTTGCGATATAATTTGATTGACTAAATTTTGGCGAGTGCTTGTGTGTGTTAATACATACGAAGTATCTACTTTTGTGTTAACTAAATTACTAAATAAGCCCCAAACCTGAACATTTTGTTGATGACAGAAATTTACATAATCCATACTTGCGATGCTCTTTAAATTACCGTTATTATCGTTAAGTGAAAACCAGGTTGGAGAGATAACATTTACTTTTTTAGTTGATGCTAAAACACTTGAAATATTGGAATTAGCAGCGGGTGATGTTACCTGATGCCATGCCATATTTATAGTTGTATTAAAACGTTTGTGTGTAAAGTTTTCTTTTTTAAAATTGTTTTTAATGTCTTTTTTTGTAACATCAGAGATAGTGTTATTTTTTACATATCCAATGATTCCATCTTCGGACATTACTTTTGACCAGTTATCATATTGTTTAATAAGTCTAAGTTTGTCACCAGATTTTAAATCCTTCATAATAGGACTCTTTATTCCGCCTAAAACTCTTATTTGTGTGTTTTTTTCACTTAAACAAAAATCAACATTGCTAAATTTTGTTGTTAATACTATTCTAGATGGGTTTTTATAGTATTTATATGTAAAATTAGAATATTTATTTATAAAATCCACATTTACATAGCAATTATTTCCTGAAGTTACTACTATTTTTTTACCAAAATTCATATTTGTGCGATTAACCATATAATTAGATGAATCTGGAGAAACCATTATGAGATCTTTGGCAGTTGTGTATAATAATTTGTTTTCGTTTGAATCCCAATATAATCTTGAATTTAGATTTTTGTGAATAAATTTGTAATCTAAATATACCGAGCCATTTATTAAAGTGCCTTGTGAACTTTCGAAATTATTGTCCAAAAGAATCGCAACTTGTTCATCTGTGATTATTCCGTATGTTTTACTAATATCAGCATGAGCCTTGTTTGGAGAAAAGTGTTTATATAGAAAAATTCCCATGATTATACATATAAGTAAAAAAACAATGGCACATGGAATTAGTAATTTTGAAATTGTTTTTTTCATTTTTGTTATCCACCCTTTTTCGTTTTTTTTAATTATATCATATAATATGTTAATTATTAACTTATATATTAAATATTAATCACTATAGAGATGAATTTAACGGTAGTTTTTAAATGTATGAAGGAATTATATTGGAAAAAACGTAGGTACAATAAATATTAGTAAAATCATAATCTATAAAAAATGTTTTATTGATATCTGAGTTATAAATGAAAATAAAAAATGATCATTCCGGCAAAAGAATGACCATTAATTAATAAAAAAACCACTAAAGTAGAATTACCAAGAAGGTATTGAGCACCTTTTGTTTTTAATAAAATTTTGTGGTATAAAATTATAATCCTCGCTATAAAATGTGTTTTGTCATATCTTGGAAAAAGTTCCATTCAGCGGAAGTAAGATGAAACGGATTAAAGAAAAAAGGAATAGAATTTAAAGAACAATGATATTGTTTTGAAAAAGTTTTTATATCATCTGAAAGCCCTAAATTTGATAAAAGAGTTGTATTAGTGTTTTTTAAAATTTTATTTTTATTGTTATCCTTTATATCATAAGGCGATAGAATGAAATTAATATAATTATTGTATGTTGGAGCTTTAATTCTATTGCTATATCCAATGATAAAACGAGCATCTTGGCGTAAAAATTCTGCTAACGAATTTTGGTTCAAAACACCCATGTCTATTATAAAAAAATCATATTTATGTGAAAGAATATTGATTAAATCACGATAAATAACATTTGGATAAAAATCAATATTTAAGTGCTTAAAATGGTCTGTAATAAATTTTTTATTATTCAAAAACGAGATTCTGTTTGCTGAGTTTAATTCTAAATAAGCAACTTTATATTTGCATTTATTAGCCAAATAATTAGATAAAGCTAATGAAAAGTGTGTACAACCAACATTATGTTCACTTCCAGTGATGGCTATTGTAGTAGCCCTTTGCTTTTGTTTATAAAACCTAAAAATCTTCTTTTCCTCCTTTCGAGATTTAAAACCTGTGAAAAAAATTTTTCTTTTTCTTTTGAGTAAATAAATGGATTTTCGTCATAAGAAAACTTATATACAGGTAAGTTAAAATGTTTTGATATTGCAATCAGGTGCTTACTATTGCTTGAAAAATTAGATAGATTAGCTATAATAGCAATGTTTTTGTCTGGAAAGTAGTTTAAGTATTTTTCAATAGAAGAAAAACATGAGTCAAAAAGCCATTGTGATGATGGAATTATCAAAAAAATTAAATCATATTTATCGGAATTTATACCGTTTGAAAAATTGAAATTATTTAATACACCATAATCGTGAATTTGTATTTTAGAATCTAATTTATTAATAAGTATTCCCTCACCATAGTTTGGCAGACCATTAAAGTTTTTATATTTAAGATATCCATCTACTTCTGTCACTAAGGGATTGTGCTTTTGAAAACCTATTAAGTGATTTGAGTCATTTTTTTCCATGTAAACAGAGGGAAAATGTTGACTATTTAAAAAAGTAGATAAAGCTATTGAAAAATGTGTACTTCCACATCCATGCGAAGTACCAAAAACTGCAATTTTTTTATAAGGTTGCGAAATAGAGCAAGACTCAGATTCGTGTGGATTTTTTAACAATTCACGCATAAAACTGTCGACCGTTTCAAAACGACAATTTGGATCTGAAGAAAGAGCTTTATATAAAGCAGTTAGGAAATCATTAGATAATCGTTCATCAACATATTCCATAACATAATTTATTAATTTGGCTAAGGTATAAATATCTGATTTTATCGTTATTTGTTCGCCTCTAATTACTTCTGGAGCTGAAAAATATAAATTACCATTAATCATAGAATTAACATTCATAGAGGAAGTTTTGCTAGAGAAAGATTCACCAGCAGAATTTTCTTTATAGGAAGATGCATTGATATCGACATCATTAATAGAATAATTAGAACTTCCAAAATCAATTAACTTAAAGTAATCATCTTGAAGAAATATGTGTTCAGGTTTTAAATCCTGATAGAAAATAGGAGTATTAAAGGAGTTGTGTAAAAAACTATATATTTCAGACAAATTTTTACATAGACTGATAAAAAGTTTTAAACTAATATGTTTGTTGTAAGATAGATATTCTCCTAGTGTTGTACCAGAGACATATTCCTGAATAAGGTAAAAATTATCATTATCTTCTTCAACATCATAAATAAGTGGGATGCCTTTGTGATTTAATGATTTAAGTAATAATGCTTCAGAAACAATAGTATCATAATTTGAAATATCTTTAGAAATGACCTTTATAGCTCGCATAGAATCTAATGTTTTATGTTTTGCGAGAAATACAAAGCTATTTGAGCCATTACCAAGTTGTTTAATTATTTCATATTTATTGGTTATGTAACTAGATTTAAACGTCTTAGATTTAAAAATAGATATGTTTTTAGAATTTTGATTATTCATTTTTGATTCCTTCCTGCGAACGCAACATAGCTAATTTTATATCATGAAAAAAAATAAATTGCAATAAAAAAAGTATAAAAATATTATTTTTATAAAATATGCTCAAAAAAGAAATGAATAATAGCTATATTACATGGAAAACAAACAATATTTTTAAAAAACATTGTAATATTAGTTATAAAATGGGTATAATGGACAGTGTAGAAATAATATAATAAACATACAAAATGGAGATTAAAAAAATTAATTGTGTAAAACCTTTACATAAAAATAGGGCTTTATTATAATATTAATAATTTATACATCAACTATTTGTATTTGACAAAAAGGAAGGGTAAAAGTGAAAATCGAAAGAGTAAATGAGAATCAGATTCGTTGTACATTAACAAAAGAAGATTTAGAAAATAGACAAATTAAGTTAAGCGAATTAGCATATGGGACTGAGAAAGCGAGAGATTTATTTAGGGATATGATGCAACAGGCGAATAGTGAGTTTGGCTTTGAAGCGAATAATGGTATACCTCTTATGGTTGAAGCTGTTCCACTTTCAGGCGGGAATATCATACTTATGATAACAAAAGTTGAGTATCCAGAAGAGTTAGATACACGTTTTTCTAAGTTTACAGAAATCGAAGATTTTGATGTCTTTGGTGCAGCTGAAAAGATGGAAGCTAAGTCGCAAGGCGTAGATGATATACTAGATATTTTTAAAAAAATGCATGATGAAGAAAAAGATGAGAAAAAAGATGAAGAAATTAATATAAAAGAGATTAATTTAGATGATGACATGTTTGAAGAAGATGATGAGTCTTCTGAGGACTATAAGTCAGATTATGACAAATTATCAGAAGTGTTAGACCAAGTCTTTTTCGATAAGAAGGACGATTTAGAAAATACTGAAAATAAGGTGATTGACATTGAAAACTACAAGGATAAAGAGTCAGATAAGCTTGTTGATTTGGTAAGAATGTATGAGTTTAACGAGCTGGACATTGTTATGAGACTTAGTAAGGTTTTAAAAGAGTTTTATAATGGAGAAAATAGTTTATACAAGAATATTAATACAGGAAAATACTATTTGGTTTTCCATAAAAACGGATATACACCAAAAGAGTATAACAAGATTTGTAATGTCATCTCAGAATATGGCAAATTAAAAATTTATTCAAAAACAGCAGAGGCATATTTGAGAGAACATGCCAAAACAATAGTCGAAAAAAATGCAATAGAAGTTTTAGCTGAGTTTGTATAAATACGAAAAATAAAAAAGTAAAGAAAAAAGCTGTGAAAAAATAATTTTTTCACAGCTTTTTTTAATGAAAGTGAATTTTATATGAAATAAAAAACACAAAGTTTCAAAATTGATTAAGCTAAATCGTGCTCTAAAAAGTCATTAATGTCAGCAACTAAATCGTCTGGATCAATACCGTGAACCATTGCAGCTTCTTCAATAGTTTCCATCTGAGATGAAGGACATCCAAGACAGTGCATACCAATTCCTAAAAGCATTGGTGTAATGTTTTGATCAATATTTAAAAGTTCACCGATCATAGTTTCTTTTGTTACTTTAGCCATAGTGCTTTCCTCCTTAATTAATCCTAGTCTAGAACATTATAATATGCTTTAAAAATAAAAGCAAACTATTTGAACATTCTTTATATTTTTTTAATTAACTACGTATAAGAAAAAAAATTTCAAGGTCGATAAATCTACTAGAAATATTTTGAAAAAAATTTCCAAATATTTCTAATAGTAGTACCTCGCTGACAAGGATAGTCAGTTATTAACTGCATGGAAGCGGACTTGCCAGTTGGCAGAAATAGGAGAAATGATATAGATGAGAATTAATCATAATTTATCAGCTGTTATTACAAATAATCAGCTTAAAAAAATCGAACAAAATTTGGCAGCATCGACAGAGCGTTTATCAACAGGATATAAAATTAATAAACCAGGAGATAATCCGGCAGGACTTGCAATTTCATTTAGGATGACATCTCAAACTAAGGGTGTATCTCAAGCAAGAGATAATACTTCATCAGGAATATCTGTAATGCAGGTTGCAGATGGTGCATTAGGCGAAGTTATCGCGGTTCTACAGAGAATGAGAGAGCTGTGTGTACAAGCTGCAAGTGATTCAAATGTATATGAAGATAAATTGGCAGCACAGAGTGAAATTGATAAGTTAAAAAAAGAAGTAGATAGAATTGCGTCAGATACTCAATATAATGGTAAAAATTTATTAGATGGAAGTCAAGATATAAGGTCTTATGCTGATAATGCTGATAGAATCTTGATATCAGATGATGTAAAGGCGGGTTTTTACAAATATGAAATTATAAGTGCAGCAGAAAAAGCACATATAGATGTTAATTCAATAGATTTCAACAGTGATGATGCATTTGGCGTAGATGGTAATCTGAATATTAATGGAAGAAATATTGAGTTAACAGCTGATATGACTAATAAAGAAGTTTTTGAAAAAATAAGACAAGGTGCAGAAATAGGTGAAGCAAAATTCAGTAAAGACAATGGCGTAAATAAGTTAGAAGCTATTGAATATGGTAGTGATTATCAATTAGATATCAGATGTTCGTCTCAAGCATTAGCAGATAAGTTATTTGCTAATTCGGGTGATTTTGTTCAATTAGAAGATGGTGTTGTGGGATTTAAAACTGATGATATCGCAAATTATAATCAGTATGGTGGTAAGGATGTTGGAATTAATTTGCACGCATCAGATGATGGTTTTTCAGGAAATGCAACAGCCTATACAAGTGGAAATAGAGTTCAAATTACGGATATTAATGGATTTAGTATTGATTTTTTAAATTGCATACAAGCAGATAAACTTGCAACAGCAGGTGAACAAACATTAGAGGTTACAGATATTGGTGATGTTACGATGCAGGTAGGAGCTAACCAATATCAGGAAATTGATGTAAGAATTCCTAGAGTTTCGTCTGAAGCATTGTATATAGAAAAAATAGATGTTTCAACGACAAATGGCGGAGGAAGAGGAATTTCAATTTTAGATGATGCAATTGCAGCAGTTTCTAAAATACGTTCAGGAATTGGAGCTGCGCAGAATAGATTAAATTATGCGGCTAATAGTTTATCTGAATTGGAATTAAATATGACAGGCGCTTATTCAACATTGATGGATACAGATATGGCAGAAGAAATGACACGTTATACCGAGCAAAATATATTAAATCAGGCAACAATTTCTGTTTTGTCACAGGCAAATGATATGCCACAACAGATTTTAGCATTGTTAACAAAATAAGATAGGAGAAGATAAGTTATGACACAAGAAAAAATTCAGGAATTTACAAGACGATTGAGTCAGTGTAATAAGAGTGAGTTGACATTAATTAATTATGAGATTGTATTTACTTACATGGATGATGCAAAAGAATCTCATGTAAAAGGAGATTATGAAGAATTTAAAAAGAATATTGAATGGGCTCAAAAAGCAATAGAAGAGTTGAGAGGCGCATTGAATTTCGAGTATGAGTTATCGAATAATCTTAATGAGATTTATCTTTTCTGCAATCGATGCTTATCAGAATGTATTTATAAAAATAGTACAGATAGTATCGTAGAGGCAAAAAGTTTGATGAATAGACTTTATGAAAGTTTTAAAGTTGCTGCTCAAAGTGATGATTCAGAAAAGATGATGGATAACGTACAAAGTGTTTACGCAGGGATAACTTATTCAAAGGATAATTTAAACGAGACGTATTCAAATGATACAAATAGAGGCTTTTTGGCATAATACATAAGATGGTATTGGGAGTATTTTGTAAAAAGTATAATAAAAAATAAAAAATTAAAAATCATAATGGTATATAATTTTTTAAACGGAATTATTAGCCATTAATTTAAATGCGGGGTGCGCAATGGGAACAGAAAAAAGGCAAGAGAAAATAAAACAGAGGCTTGATAAAAATCTTACAGCTGAGCAAAAGGAAAATCTTAAAGCTGTTGGAAAGGTTGTTGAAAATAATAAAGGCAACTTTTTCCAATCAATTTCTTTTCAAAACATAATTGTAAATGTTGCTATACTTGCGGCATTTATAATATATGCAGTGATTTCCAACTCAGCTATGCAAAGCGTAAAGTCACTGGCTTCAGTAGCAAGTGAAAATCAACTTATTTGCACACAGGAATCGGCTGCATTACGTCAAGATGTAGTTCATATTTCAGCTGAAATTAATCGTACATTAGGACAACTTGAGGCAGGCAAGGAAATGCCAGCTGAAGAATTTGCGGAGATGGAAGGTTATATGAATGATATTGGCTCTCATCTTGATTATTTGGATGCTAGTATACTGGTTGAAAACCTACCAGATGGGCAGAAGAGAGTTGATAATCTCAGAGCTAGCGCAAAGGCATTAGTTGCTGCAGCTGGTGCTGTGGAAAACTTTATCATATCAGGTGATTTTACGGGAGCAATTGGCTGTGTATCTGGTGATTACGGAACAAGCCTTGGTGCAACAAATGATGCTTTAGATGCTATTGATGAGGGAATTAATTCTCTAAGCGAGGGCTTTAGCGCTTATTTGGATGGTTACATTGCCCATGTTTCTGTAAAGGGATATATAGTCATGGCAGTGGTTGTTGTCTTGATTATACTTAGCTTTGTGCTTTCATTTGTTAGAATTAATAAGACTATACTTGGTATTTCATATGAATTACAAGCTATCATTAATAATATCAATAAGGGCAAGGGCGATTTAACTGCCCGAATAAACACAAAAACAAAAACAGAGCTTGCACTTATATCTGATTGTATTAACCAGTTCTTAGGAACATTGCAGGGTGTAATCAGAGATGTTAAGGATGGAGCAACAGTTCTTACATCATCTGCAGATAGTGTTATTGTAAAGATCCAAAGTGCTAGTGATAATGTAACTAACACATCTGCAGCAATGGAAGAGCTGGCAGCATCTATGGAAAGTGTATCTGCAACAGCAGAGGATTTGAATGATAAGGTTCTTCAGGTTCGAGAGGCAACAGATGCAATTGACGCAGAGGCTAAAGCAGGTGCTGAAAAGGCTAATGAAATCAAAGATACGGCTGATTCAATTAAGAAGGAAGCCAACAGTAAGAAGGATAATACTGGAAAGAAGATGGAAGAGCTGTCGAAGGTTCTTGAAGCTTCTGTTAAGGAATCTGAACAGGTTAATCAGATTGGCGACCTTACAAATGAAATTCTTGATATTGCCAGCCAGACAAATCTTCTTGCGCTTAATGCTTCAATCGAGGCCGCTCGTGCAGGTGAAGCTGGTAAGGGCTTCGCTGTAGTTGCAGATGAGATTAGTGCTCTTGCAGCAAATTCCCGCGATACAGCTGGTAACATTCAGGAGATTTCTTCTAAGGTTACTTCTGCAGTTAAGTCCCTTTCGGATAACGCTATTCAGGTTATTGACTTCATTAATGAAAATGTATTGGCTGACTACGATGCCTTTGTTGACACTGGTGTTAAGTATGAGAACACTGCTACAATGATAGAGGAGATGCTTGGAACCTTCTCTGAGAAGGCTGATAATCTAAATTTTGTAATGAATGAGATGGCTGACAGAATTGAGAGTATTTCAAGTTCTGTACAGGAAAGCTCAAGTGCGATTGGAATGAGTGCAGCTTCAGCAACTGAGATTGTTGGGGAAATCCAAGGCATTACAGAGGCTATGGATCAAAACAATGAAGTTACAAAGCAGCTCAATGCATCAACTCAGAAATTCGAGATAGTATAGGTTTTTGATTTTCCTCAGAAAATCAAGAACCGGACATGGACCAATATTTTCTGAAAGAAAATATTGCTTGGCAAAGCCAAGTTCTTGTGGGCTTTTTCCTTAAGTAGCCCACAAGAAGTCATAAATTTACGCCGCAAGTTACACTCTCAATCCTAGGCATTAAGACTCTTGCTACGGCTACAAGCCTTAGGTTTCTCTGTTCGACTTGGTATTGTACAATAAAATTTGACACCCTATCCTCAAGGTTTTTGATATAATGATAATCAATCAGAAAACAGGAGGACAATATGGCAAAAAAACAAAGAACATATGACATGGAGTACAAAGCACAGGCAGTAAAACTCGCACAGGAAATAGGTGGACATAAAGCAGCGAAAGAATTAGGTGTTCCAGACGGTACTATCTATTGTTGGATAAAAGCATTTAAAGAAGGACGTTTACATGTTGCATCAGCAGTTCATACACCTGATGATGCTTTATCACTGAATGAGGAACTAATCGAACTTAGAAAACGTATCAGAGAACAGGAAAAAGAAATCCAACGCTTAAAGGAAGAAAATGAATTTCTTGAAGAGGCAAGTGCTTTTTTCGCAGCCAGCCGTCGGAAGTCAGCAAAAAACAAAGGCTGATGTTTATTGCGATCAAAACGGATGACGGCAGAATCAAGGGTAAAATTTCTTTTTATTGCAGAACACTCAGGGTTTCCAGACAGGCATTTCATCATTATCTGAAAACCAAGGATGTTCCGTGGAAATATCAGCCATTGGCAGATGCCATGCTGGATATCTGTAAGGAAGATGAATGTAATGATACTTATGGAAGAGTCCGTATGTATCAGGCCTTACAGCTCAAACAGCCTGAAGGAGTGCATATTCCCGGAGAGAGGACAGTGTATCGTGTCATGAAAGAAATCGGACTTGACCACAGACCCAGACGGAAACCAAATGGTATTACCAAAGCAGATAAAGAAGCCAGAAAATCAGATGATTTAATCAAACGTGACTTCACAGCAAAAAAGCCGCTCGAAAAATGTATCACAGACATGACGGAAATAAAAGCTTCTGATGGAAAACTATATGTTTCTGCTATTTTCGATTGCTATGACCTTACCGTACTGGGTCTTGCTATGGATAATCATATGAAAGCGACTTTGTGCGAACAGACTTTAGATAATGCCTGCAAAGCATATCCTGAACTTCGTGGGGCCATTATCCACAGCGACAGAGGGACACAATATACAAGTGAACTGTATCGAAAAGCAGTGGGTAAATATGGTATTGTCCAGAGCATGAACAGTGCCGGTGGCAGATGTCACGATAATGCCAGATGTGAAAGCATGTGGGCGAGATTTAAAGAAGAACTGCTTTATGGACGTTACGATACCACTATCATGACGATTGAAGAATTAAAAACACTTATCTGGAGATACTTTATCAGCTATTGGAATAACCGGAGAATATGTTCTGCCAATGGCGGATTACCTCCGATAGTTAAACGACAACAATATTATTTATCGTTACATGAAGCAGCATAGTTCAAACATCCTTGAGAAAAAAGTGTAAACTGTTATTGACAATTTCATT
>Ga0256407_10002741_pt1 | contig 32928 bp, 27 predicted proteins | sample RumenRJG_04DNA_FD_193489 | JGI IMG/M metagenome (GOLD analysis project Ga0256407, IMG submission 193489) | Bovine rumen microbial communities from Lethbridge, Alberta, Canada - RJG_04 | ecosystem: Host-associated > Mammals > Digestive system > Stomach > Rumen | place: Canada: Alberta...
TAGCGGTGGAAGAGCAACATACCCTTGGGCAGCTGGCCGTAGTTCAGTCCCTTCTGGAAGAGCATGTTCTCGACCACTTTCTTGTACTGACCGTCCTGTATGAGATATTCGATGGACTTGCCCTCGTTTTTACGGCAGGCAGCGTCGAGCTCGTCGTAGAAGGCGAAGTTCTTCAGTCCGTCGAAAAACTGCTTCTCGAATGGGGTGGTGGGGGTGTCGTAGTCGGCGTCGACAAAGGCGAACATATCCTTGAACATACGCGAAGCAGCACCAGAAGCAGGCACGAACTTCACAATCTTGTGTCCCTGCTGCTTGTACTCGTTCCACGCCTGGATATAGGCATTTTTGTCGTTCTCACTGGTAGCCACGATGCCGTCCTCAATGCTGGCTGCTGCCTTGAGGCGCAGGAAGGGGAATCCGGTCTTAAACTCGTTGAGTTGCTGCTTGATTTGTTCTTCACTGATGCCTTTCTTGGCAATCTGCTGTAGGTCTTGTTGTGTTAGCATAATATTGTTGTTTTAAGTTTGATATGTCAATTCCAAGCGCAAATATACGAAGTTTTTCGCGAATAGCAAGTTTTTTTGCCAACTTTTTACTATCTTTGCCACAAAATTGTGTTTACGATGGACGAGAAGTTTGAATTTACCACCGCTGAGCGTGCCGAGACGCTCACTTTGTACGCCGAACTGAAGGAAAGGGTAGGGGACTCGTTAGAGCCTGGCGACGAGCAGTTGCTGCGCCACCATATCGGCCAGCTGATGGAGGGTCACCAGATTGTTCGCGATGCCTTCGGGCTGAATCCTGTGCTGACGGGATTGCAGACGGCAAGCATTCTGGTGGACGAGACAGGATTGAAGCGCGATGCCGTTGTGGCCATCTTGTTGCGCTACAGCGTAGAGGCGGGCTTAGTGACTGTCGACGAGGTTGAGCATGACTACGGCGAGTCGGTGGCACGCATTCTGCACGGCCTGCGCCGCATTCAGGAACTGTATCAGAAGAATCCTGTTGTTGAGAGCGAGAATTTCCGCAACCTGCTGCTGTCGTTTGCTGAGGATATGCGCGTGATACTGATTATGATTGCCGACCGTGTGAACCTGATGCGGCAGATACGCGACACAGAGAACGACGAGATGCGCCGCGAAGTCAGTCAGGAGGCGGCTTACCTGTATGCGCCGCTGGCTCACAAGTTAGGTCTCTATAAGTTGAAGTCGGAGTTGGAAGACTTGTCGCTCAAATACTTAGAGCACGACGCCTACTATCTGATCAAAGAGAAACTGAGCGAGACAAAACAGAGCCGCGACGCCTATATCAAGCGCTTCATACGGCCTATCAGCGACAAGCTGACTGCCGCAGGACTGACGTTCCACGTTAAGGGGCGCACGAAGTCGATACACTCCATCTGGCAGAAAATGAAGAAGCAGAAGTGCGGCTTTGAGGGCGTCTACGACCTGTTTGCCATCCGCGTCATCATCGACTGTCCTGAAGACAAGGAGAAACAGCAATGCTGGCAGGCCTACAGCATCGTCACTGATATGTATCAGCCCAATCCGAAGCGACTGCGTGACTGGCTCAGCGTGCCGAAGTCGAACGGCTACGAGTCGCTGCACATCACCGTACTGGGTCCGGAACAGAAATGGGTTGAGATTCAGATACGTACAGAGCGTATGGACGAGATTGCCGAGCGTGGCGTGGCTGCACATTGGCGATACAAAGGCGTGAAGGGACAGAGCGGTATGGACGAGTGGCTGACGTCGATACGCCAGATGCTCGAGACGAGCGACGGCCGCGAGGCAATGGATCAGTTCAAGATGGACTTGTACGAGGACGAGGTCTATGTCTTCACGCCGAAGGGCGACCTGCTGAAATTCCCCAAGGGTGCCACCGTTCTCGATATGGCTTATCATATCCACTCGAAGATCGGCTCCTCGTGTGTGGGCGCGCGCGTTAATAATAAGGTGGTGACATTCCGTTATCTGCTTCAGAGCGGCGACCAAGTTGAGATTATGACTTCGTCGCAGCAGAAGCCGAAACAGGAGTGGCTCTCAGTGGTCAAGACCAGCCGTGCGAAAGCCAAGATTCGTCTGGCGCTGAAAGAGACGCAGCAGAAAGACGGATTGATGGCCAAGGAGATGATTGAGCGGAAGTTCAAGAATCGCAAGATAGACCTCGACGAGTCGACGATGATGCACGTCATAAAGAAGTTAGGCTACAAGACGTCGTCAGAATTCTACAAGCAGGTGGCAGACCAGACGTTGGATATCAATACCGTCATCGACAAATACCTGGAACTGCAACAAGGCGAACAGGTGGTCACAGGCGACAATCAGGCCCGTTCGGCTGAGGAGTTCGTCTTAGAGGAGTCAAAGGCTCAGCAGCAGATGCCGCAGAACGATGATGTGCTGGTCATCGACCGTAATCTGAAAGGACTCGACTACCAACTGGCCCGTTGCTGCAATCCCATCTATGGCGACGATGTCTTCGGCTTTGTCACCGTCAGCGGCGGCATCAAGATTCACCGCTCAGACTGTCCGAATGCGCCAGAGCTGCGCCGCCGTTTCGGCTATCGCGTGGTGAAGGCAAAATGGTCGGGCAAGGGTGCGTCGCAGTATCAGATGACCTTGCGCGTCATTGGTCAGGACGACATCGGCATCGTCAACAACCTGACGAACATCATTTCGAAAGAGGAACGCCTCGTGCTGCGCAGCATCAACATCGACTCCAGCGACGGACTCTTCCGTGGAAACCTTGTCGTGATGATTGACGACGTGAACCGTCTCGAAGCGCTCGTCAAGCGGCTCCGTACCGTCAAGGGCGTCAAGCAGGTAGAGCGCATCTGATGGTATTTAAGCAGGAATATAATGAAAATACGGATTTTATATACAATCGGCATTATGATAAATAGGGAATAAAAACAAGCGTCCTTATACTACTGTAATCACGTTTGGCAGGCAATGTGTGTTCTGTGGACGGTTACAAAACAAAAACATACTGCCGCCGAAGCACCACTCTTGAGGTACATCGGTGGCAGATATTCAATTCATTTTACAACGAGTTCTTGCCCGTCCATCCGAACGTCGTCGTAATACACCTTCGTCATCGTCAGATCCTTGTAGGTTATCGGCTCGCCCATCATTGCCTGTGCCTTATCCATAGCTTCCTTCAGGTTCTCTGCCTCAACTGTGAGCTCTCTGCTCATCACGATGTTTGCTCTTAATTTGAATTCCATAATTACATTAATTTTAGTTCAACAATCATTTATCGACTGCAAAATAAATACAAAGGTGTCCCATAAGTCGGGACACCTTGCTAAATTTAATGTTTTTTAAGCATTTAAGTGATTTGCAACAACCGTTGACAATAATAGTGTCTGTTTGCGGTCATTTATGTCATTTGTCATTTGTCATTTTCGATTTCGGGAACGCGGTTATTTCTCACTATAATATAAAAATATATTTTTATATTATAGTGTATATTTTGACAAGCTCTTTTCCGATTTTGACAAAATGACAAATGACATAATGACATCATAGTGTTAATAAAATGTTAATGTGTGCGCACACAATGAAAATATGCGGAAAAATTCGTATCTTTGCATTGTCAATCCGGAACGACAAACTGGGTCAGTTAGGAGGGCTAAATTGGCCACTTGGCACGAAGAAATGGACCAGTTAGAAAAAATGAAGAATTCTTCGCAAGACTTCCGCGAAGCGCCTGAGCACCAGCGGAGCGCAAGAAAGCGTCGCAAGGCGCCGAGCGGAAAAATTGAAAAATTGAAGTAGTATTAACCCTTTATTTCTAATTCCTGATTAACACATGAAGAAGAGAGTGATTGAGGTGGCGGTGAAGGTGATAGTAGCCGCACTCACAGCGTTCCTGACGGCACTGACAACGACGTCGTGCATGGGCTATGGACCGTTTTAAGTAGATTGAAAATTGAACATTGAAAATTGAAGTTTTTTTGCAAGCAAAGCGAGCAGAACTCGAGCGGCTTCCGCTCAGAATATTGACAAAGAGGACTGACAGTTACTGAAATGCTGTCGGCCCTCTATGTTTTTTTTTGACAAACGCGAATGAGTCGTCGCGTCACAGGAAAACGAAGCGGAGGGAGGCGTAGAGCTGGACGAGGACGACGTAGAGGACAAAGAGCGGAGCACAGCGGCTGACGCCGTAAGACAAGGCATCGAAGACGGCAGAGAGTGAACTTAAATGGCCTGACATGCGACCATAAACGGAGGATACGAGGAGGATGCCGAAGGCAACGATGGGGATGACGGCACGGCTGAACGGCGACGAAAGCAGGCGCCCTGTAGCCGACAGAAGGATGGCGTGAGGGACGACCGTCAGCAGCAGGACAATGACGATGTAGACCAACAGGACGGCGACGGTGGTGCGCAAGGCGGTCTTATCGCGGAAGGTCTGCGGCCCCAGCATCAGACGGCTGCGCCACAGGCATCCACCGCTCATGGCGAGCAGCAGGAGCCATACGAGGCAGGGTGTGGCGAGCACGTCGGCAAAACTGCCGAAGAACCAGCGTATGCCTTCGGAGGAGAGCAGTGAGCGCACCCCTCCGACCATCATGGCCGACAGCAGCCACGACGTGAGCACAAGCACGAGGCAGGCCATTGCGGCGACGATGGTGAGCCACGTCAGCACCTGCTTAGTCTTCATCGGCTTCGAGGTTTTCGATGTCGAGAATCTGCAACTCTAATGCCCGTACAACGAGGCGTGTGGCGTTGACGCCCGACGTGCCTTCAGGGAAGAGTTTCTTCATCAGTTCCACCTGGCGTTTCTCCAGGCTCTTCACGCCGAAGGGCATACCGCGCAGGCCCGTAATCTGCTCTTTGGTGTAGCCGAGGGCCAGATGGCGCAGGAAGCGCTCGTCGTACTCGTCAATCTCGTAGTTGATAAGTGCCTCCTGCTTGGCTAACTGCGCGCCGACGGCTCGTTTGAAGCGCTCGACGATCTTGCGCAGGATGGGCTCGTTGAACACCAGCTGCTTGCCGTCCATAACGGCCTGCACATCGTGGCGCGTCAGCAGTTCACCCGTCTTCAGGATGATACCGTCAGCTCCGGCATCGAGCACGTCGACCCAAAGTTTCTCGTTGAGTATCTCGCCCGTGAAGATGAGCACTTTTACGCCTGGGTGCATCTCCTTTGTGGAGCGGCACAGTTCGACGCCGATGGTGGTTGAGCCACCCAGTCCGAGGTCGAGCAGTACGAGGTCGGGCAGTTGCTGCTTCAGCACACGCCAGTACTCTATCTCGTTGGTTGCCGTCCCGATGACTTCGGCCTCGGGAATGTCAGTACGGATGATGCCTAACGTCCCCTTCATTTCCAGGGGCACGTCCTCAACTATGATTACTTTGAAGTTTTCCATAAGCAGGTAATATAATGATAATGTTTATGATGTCGTCGTCTTGATCCTCGCGGACGCTGCAGGCGCGGCGGTTGGTGGCTTCGCCGTGGTCGCGTACAATCTGACGGATGATATACGAGGTGTATGTGGTGGGTCGCGAGGTGAGCGATATGGTGTACTCGACGTACTTGTCGCTGATTTTCTTGGCTTTGACGTCTGGCGACTTGAGGAGTTCAAAGAGATAGCCGAGCAGATTCTCGTCGCCAAGAACGGTCTGACCGTAGAGGGTGCAGGGGTGCAGGTGCAGCTTGACGCGCTCCACCTGATCCATCGCCTGCAGGCTCAGCATGTTATAGAGTTCGCGATAGTAGTCGACCACCTCGCGTGCGGCCTCCATATCGTTCTGCTCAATGAGCTGACGGATGCGCGAGGGGTAGTACATCGTCTCGTGCTTGAGGGTCGACAGGCAGTTGTCGAGCACGGCGTTCGACACGTGGAGGTTGGCCAGTTCGAGGTCGGCGCGCCGCTGTTCGTCGTCTAAGAGCATGAGGTCGTCGCGACTGGTGCGCTCGGCCTTGAAACGGGCGTTGAATCGCGGTCGCAGGTAGTAGAAATACCAGACGGGCAGTACGGCTAACAGGGCCATCAGCAAGAGTACGACGGCAATGGTGCGGTTCTCCTTGGTCTGCTGCATCGTGCGGCAGTAGTCGGCCAGCGTGGCATCGGCCGACAGCTCCTTGTAGAGTTGGTTGTAGGCGCGGTTGTTATACTGATAGAGTGCCCACTGGTGGAGTGCCAATGCTGCCACAGCCGCCTCGTTGCGGATATCGAGAATCATGTTGTAGTTCGTCTGCACGGAGTCGTGCAGCCACTGTATCTCAGGCGGTGTCACAGCATCATCGTCGGCAACCGTCAGCAAAGCTTTTCCACGGGGATGCTGCTTCAGGTAGTGTTCGTTCAGGTAGCGACAGCAGGAGTCGGCAAAGAGCAGTGTCCGCTCGAAATTGCCGTTAATGTTAGAGAAGTATGCTGAGTCGGAATAGACGGCAGCCTTGTTCAGCGGCTGGGCCTGTAGGCTAATGGGACTTATGAGTCCTATAAGACCTATAAGTCTTATAAGACCTATGTGTCCTATAAGTCCTATGAGGCCCATCATCCTGCCAAGCGGCAGCCGGAAGAAGAAGCGGCTTCCCCTACCCTGCTGGCTCTCAGCCTGAAGGGTGCAGACGCGGAACAGCTGACTCATCTTGCGATACTTCTCGATGATACCCTTACAGTTCAGTAGTCCGAAGCCGTGGGTCGTCAGTTGGTGGTCGAAGACGTGGGCGAGCTGATTCTCGTCCATACCGCAGCCCGTATCGCTGACAGACACCTCGACGTAGTCGTTGGTCTCTGCGGCGCTGATGGATACCTGTCCTTCGCTGGTGAATTTACGGGCGTTGTCGGCAAGCGTGTTCAGCATGAAGAGCGTCAGGATGCGGTCGGCCTTGACCACAGCCTGTGTGGGCTCGACGTGTAGCGTGATGCCTTTCATCTGGAAACTCTTCTGACTGCGGGCCATCATGTCGAATAGCGGTTGCAGGGCGAAGCTCTCGATATGCAGGGTCAACTGTCCCTGTCGCAACTGTATCCATTGTGTCAGCAGTTCGTTGTCGGCCTCTATCTTCTCCGTCAGCTCGCGTACATACTCCTTGTCGTCCTGGCGGTTGATGGTGTAGACCATGCGGTCGATGAGCGGCAACAGACTGTTGACCAATGAGATTTTGGCTCGCTGCTCCGCATGGCGACGCTCAGCCTCTTTGATATGGCTGCGGCTGACGGTCAGCTGTTCGCGACGTTCCTCGAGTTCGTCAGCCAGGGGATTCTCCGTCGGACGGCGACGGTTGAGCCAGCGGAAGAGCCACAGCAGGAATATCAGCAGCAGGATAGCGGCAACGGTTGCCATCAGAATCCAGTCTAACTGCGTCACAGAACGGTCCAACTGTCCGGCTCGCGCCTCCAACTGACGGTCCTGACGTGTCTGTTCGTGCAGATCGAGATAGAGGTTACGATAATAGTCGCTGCTCGCTTTGTCGTCGATGGCTGCGTAGGCTACGCTGAGTCGCTCGTAGATACTCGCCACGAGGTCAGGCGCCTGGAAAATAACCGTATCGGCAAGTGCCTGTTCCAAGTGGTGGAGCGTAGCTTCATCATTGCCCATTGCCCAATGACAGGAGGCCAGCGTTCGATAGGCACCCGCTATTTGGTAGACATCGCCAAACGTCTCGAACAGCGCCAGCGACTCTTCAGCCAGCCAGACGGCCAACTCGTAGCGGTCTGTCAGACTCTCAGGGTTCACCATCGCCAGTCCGCGGTCAAGGAGTTCGTCTTCGGCCTGTGACGACGTCAGGTGCTCAGCTATCGCCTGTAGGGCGTTGGCCATAAAGTAAGGATAGTTGTCGCGCTGGGCTATCTGAAAACAGCGCAGCAGGTAGTCCATCTCCTGCTGGAATATCTCCGTAGCCGTGCCTTTGGTCAGAATGCCGCCAGCTCCGACGTTGTAGAGATAGTTCAGGAACTGTGCCGTGTCCTTCTTCACCTCATCAGGATTGATAGCCATCAGGGCGTCGACAGACTGCTGTTCCAGTCCTATATAATAATAATAGGTGGAAGTGACGATGGCCAGCTCCGTCTCAGCGTAGAGCAGACGGCGCTGCTGGCGCTCGTCGAGCAGCGACCGCTCCTCGTTGATGCGCTTCAAGCAGGTCATTGCCCGTTCGCGATAGTCGTAGAAGTCCTTGTTGCGCGAACGGCGCTGGCAGAGTCGCATCTGCTGGACGTAGCAAACCAGCAACTCTATCTGGTTGTCAGTAATTTCAGGAATATGGTTCAGACAGTATTCCGCGCTGTCGTACTCCATCTTGGCGATATGCCGGAAAACCTTGTTGTTCAGTCCCTCGGCATCGTCCTCAACATAGCGGATGGAGTCAAGACAACGGTAATGATAGGCGTACGAAAGAGAATTCAGCTTGTCCACCTGCTGCCTATCAGAGGGTGAACAAGCTGAAATAATAATTGTGACGAGCAGCAGCTTAAGCGCGCGCCTTAGCCACATAACCGAGTGCCTCCTTGCACTTATCGGTCACATACTGCCAGTCGCCGGCCTTCACCTTGTCAGAGGGGAAGAGCTTCGAGCCCATGCCAACGCAGAAGACGCCAGCCTTGAACCATTTCGTCAGGTTCTCCTCCTCAGGAGCTACACCACCCGTGACCATGATCTTCGACCAAGGCATAGGAGCCTTCAGACCCTTCACCATGTTAGGACCAACAACGTCGCCAGGGAACACCTTCGTCAGGTCGCAACCCAACTCCTGGGCCTTGCCAATCTCGCTGACGGTCATGCAGCCAGGGCAGTAAGGCACGAGACGGCGGTTGCAGACGGGAGCAATTTCGGGATTGAACAGCGGGCCAACCACGAAGTTTGCACCTAACTGCAGGTAGAGGGCAGCCGTAGGAGCGTCAACCACGCTACCAATACCCAGAGCCAGCTCAGGGCACTCCTTATCGGCCCACTTCACCAACTCGCCAAAAATCTCATGAGCGAAGTCACCACGATTAGTAAACTCAAAGGCACGAACGCCACCTTCGTAGCAAGCCTTCACCACATTCTTACAAGTCTCAAGATCCTTGTGGTAGAAAACGGGCACCATACCCGTATCGCCAATCTTCTTTAGAACAGCTATCTTATCAAACTTTGCCATAATGTTCAATCTTCAATGTTCAATCTTCAATGTTCAATTATCTCTGCACGCGGCCATTAGCATTACCACCAGCCAGACTCTCAACCTCGTCAACACTCACCAGGTTGAAGTCGCCATTAATGGTGTGCTTCAGAGCCGATGCTGCTACGGCAAACTCTAAGGCCTCGCCCTGCGTCTCCTTTGTTAGCAGACCGTGAATCAAGCCGCCAGAGAAAGAGTCGCCACCACCAACGCGGTCGATGATAGGATTGATTTCGTAACGCTTTGACTGATAGAACTCCTTACCGTCGTAGATAAGGGCCTTCCAGCCGTTGAACGTTGCGCTGAACGACTCACGGAGCGTAGAGACGACATACTTAAAGCCGAACTCTTGCATCATCTGCTTGAAGATGCCCTCGTAGCCGGCAGCGTCAGTCTGACCACCCTCAACGTCAGCGTCGGGCTTGAAGCCTAAGCAAAGCTCAGCGTCCTCCTCGTTGCCAATGCAGACGTCGACATACTGCATCAAGGGGCGCATGATGCTGATAGCCTTCTCAGATGTCCACAGCTTCTTGCGGAAGTTCAGGTCGACAGAGACGGTCACACCGTGACGCTTAGCAGCCTCACAAGCCAGCTTCGTCAGCTCGGCAGCCTTGTCGCTGATGGCAGGCGTGATGCCTGACCAGTGGAACCAGGAGGCACCCTCCATGATAGTATCGAAGTCGAAATCCTGAGGATCGGCCTCGGCAATAGAAGAGTGAGCGCGGTCATAAATCACCTTTGAAGGACGCATCGAGGCACCCGTCTCAGCATAATACAGACCCACGCGGTCACCACCACGGGCGATGAACTGTGTGTTCACACCATAGCGACGCAGAGCGTTCACAGCAATCTGACCAATCTCATGCTTTGGGAGTTTCGATACGAAGTAAGCCTCATGGCCATAGTTGGCTACTGAGATAGCGACATTTGCTTCACCACCACCAGGGATGATGCGGAATGATTCACTCTGGATAAAACGGTCGTTTCCTTGCGGAGACAGGCGGAGCATAATCTCGCCCAATGTTACGATTTTTGCCATTGTCTTGTTTGTTTTAGTACTATAGATTAATTGTTTTACTAATTGCGACCACAAAGATACGACGATTTTTTGAATCCACCAAATAAAGCACGAAAAAAACTTTCGTAACCGATTTCGTCAGGCAGAAATTTGGTGGTATAAAAGTTTTTATTTACCTTTGCAACATTCTAAGCAAAGAATCATGGCAAAAGAGAATATAAGAATCAAGGACATTGCAGAACGGGCGGGCGTTTCGGCAGGTACCGTCGACCGCGTGCTGCACAATCGTCCCAACGTGTCGAAAAAAGCATTAGACAAGGTCAACAAGGCTTTAGAGGAGTTGGACTATAAGCCCAACATGTATGCTTCAGCATTGGCCTACAATAAAAGCTACACCTTCTACTGCCTGCTGCCAAAGCACGAGTCGGAGGCTTACTGGGAAGAGATTGAAGAGGGTTGTGTAGCCGCCTGTGAGCATCGCCGCGACTTCGGCATCTCCGTAGAGTTCATATATTATAATAGGTTTGACCTGAAGACTTTCGAGAAAGCTACCGCCGAATGTAAGAAGCAACACCCCGCCGGCGTTATCATCGTACCGTCAAAGCTGGAATTGACGCGCCAGTTTACTGACCATCTGCACGACCAGCAGATACCATTCATCCTGCTCGACTCCTATATGCCCGACCTGCGACCGCTGTCGTTCTACGGACAAGACTCGTTCCAAAGCGGCTATTTTGCAGCCCGTATGCTGATGCTCATCGCGTCGAAGGAAAAAGAGATTATGCTGATGAAACAGATGCGCGACGGCAATGTGGCATCGAAGCAGCAGGAGAACCGCGAGACGGGGTTCCGTCATTATATGCGCGACCACTTTCCTGATGTCAAGATTTCAGAAGTCAATCTCTCATTAGACGATAAACCAGAGGATTACAATAAGATACTCGAGAAGTTCTTTAAGGAACATCCGCAGGTTCACCATTGCATCACGTTCAACTCAAAGGCTCACATTGTGGGTGAGTTCCTGCTGCACACCAATCGCCGCGACATTCAGATTATGGGCTACGATATGGTGCCAAAAAACGAACTGTGCGTCAAGGAGGGCAGCATCTCGTTCCTCATTGCCCAGCACGCCTACCGTCAGGGCTACTCCTGCATCGAGTCGCTCTTCGAGGCCATTGTGTTGAAGAAAAAGGTGAACCCTGTCAACTATATGCCCATCGAACTGCTGACGCGCGAAAATGTGGACTTTTATCGCCGTACCTTCAGAGGATAATCATCAACTAAAACAAATACAAACTTATGCAAGCTACATTTTTAAAAATTAATCCCGCAGACTCTGTTGTAGTCTGTTTAGTAGAAAAGAAAAAAGGTGAGATCATCAGCGTCGACGGTCAGGACATCGTCCTCAATCAGGACACGCCCGCTGGTCACAAGGTGCTGATCAAAGACGTGCAGGAGGGCGACAACATTATTAAATATGGTTATCCCATCGGTCATGCTCGCCAGGCTATGAAGGCTGGCGACTGGGTGAACGAGAACAACCTGAAGACCAACCTCAGCGGCACACTGGAATACAAGTACGAACCCGTCAACGAAGAACTCAGCATTCCCAATGAGGGTCGCACGTTCAAAGCCTACAAGCGTGCCAATGGCGATGTCGGCGTGCGCAACGAGATTTGGATCGTGCCTACCGTCGGCTGTGTCAATGGCATTGCTGAACGTCTGGCTACACAGCTTCGCAAGGAGATAGGCTGCGAGGGTATCGACAGCGTCTATGCGTGGCATCATAACTACGGCTGTTCGCAGCTCTCTGGCGACCACGAGAACACCCGCAAGGTGCTGTGCGACATCTGTCTGCACCCCAATGCTGGCGGTGTGCTGGTGCTGAGCTTAGGCTGCGAGAACAACCAGCCCGACGACTTTATGGCGATGCTGGGCGACTACGACAAATCGCGCATCCGTCTGCTGGTGACCCAGAAGGTTGACGGCGACGAAGTAGAAGCCGGCATGCAGGTGCTGCGCGAGCTCTACGACATTGCCAAGAACGACAAGCGCGAGGAGGTGCCCGTCTCCAAGCTGCGCGTTGGCCTGAAGTGTGGCGGCTCCGACGGATTCAGCGGCATAACGGCCAATCCGCTCGTGGGCGAGTTCAGCGACTGGTTGGTAGCTCAGGGCGGCACATCGGTACTGACGGAGGTGCCTGAAATGTTTGGCGCAGAGACTATCCTCATGAACCGCTGCCGCAACGAGCAACTGTTCCAGCAGACCGTCTCGATGATTAATAACTTCAAGGAGTACTTCCTCTCTCATGGTGAACCCGTCGGCGAGAATCCCTCACCTGGCAACAAGGCCGGAGGCATCTCGACCCTTGAGGACAAGGCTCTGGGATGTACGCAGAAGTGCGGCAAGGCACCCGTCAGCGGCGTAATGGAGTATGGCGACCGTCTTGAGAACACAGGACTGAACTTGCTCTCAGCACCAGGCAACGACCTTGTGGCAGCTACGGCTCTGGCATCGTGCGGCTGTCACTTGGTACTCTTCACCACAGGTCGCGGCACGCCGTTTGGTACCTTCGTTCCCACGATGAAGATTGCTACCAACCCCACCCTTGCAGCCCGTAAGCCAAACTGGGTGGACTTCTCAGCCGGACAGCTGGTCGAGGGGCGCACGATGAAGGAACTGGTTCCTGAGTTCATTGACAAGGTGCTGGCCGTCGCCAGCGGCGAGAAAGCCCGCAACGAAGAGAACGACTACCGCGAAATATCCATCTTCAAGAATGGCGTCACTCTGTAGTGCAAACCATTACGGAGATTTTAAGCCAAGTATATTTGGAGGTTATAATTATTTGTCGTATCTTTGCAATCGAAAAATAATACAAACAACTAAAACAAATAAAAACGTATGAAACCATTAAACAAGCAATTTGCGCCTAAGAGCGTGATGCCCGAGAAAGTGATTCAGTTTGGTGAGGGTAACTTCCTTCGCGCGTTCGTAGATTGGATTATTTGGAACATGGACCAGAAGACCGACTTCAACGGTTCTGTTGTCGTTGTACAGCCTATCGAAAAAGGTATGGTTGACTGGCTCAACGCTCAGGATTGTCTGTATCACGTCAACCTGCAGGGACGTGAGAACGGCAAGGCTGTGAACACACTGGAGCGCATCGACGTCATCAGCCGTGCACTGAACCCCTATACGCAGAACGCGGCCTTCATGGCATTGGCCGACCAGCCAGAGATTCGTTTCGTCATCTCAAACACCACAGAGGCCGGTATCGCTTTTGATCCCGCCTGCAAATTGGAGGACGCTCCCGCAAGCAGCTATCCCGGCAAGCTCGTCCAGCTGCTCTATCGCCGCTATCAGACGTTTAACGGCGACCCCACGAAAGGCTTGATCATCTTCCCCTGCGAGCTGATCTTCCTGAACGGCCACGTGCTGAAGGACTGCATCGAGAAGTACATTGAACTGTGGCAGTTGCCCGAGGGCTTCAAGAAGTGGTTCGAGGAGTCGTGCGGCGTCTATGCTACACTCGTCGACCGCATCGTGCCTGGATTCCCCCGCAACGAGATTAAGCAGATTCAGGAGAAGATCTGCTATCGTGACAACCTCGTCGTCCAGGCTGAGAACTTCCACCTCTGGGTCATCGAGGCTCCGAAGGAAGTAGCTGCAGAATTCCCCGCCGACAAGGCTGGTCTGCATGTGCTGTTTGTTCCCTCTGAAGAGCCTTACCACAAGCGCAAGGTGACACTGCTTAACGGCCCGCACACCGTGCTGAGTCCTGTTGCTTTCCTGAGTGGCGTGAACATCGTCCGCGACGCCTGCAACCACGAGATTATCTCGAAGTACATCCACAAGGTGCAGTTTGAGGAGCTGATGCAGACGCTCGACCTGCCTATGGAAGAGCTTGAGAAGTTCGCTGGCGACGTGCTGGAACGCTTCGACAACCCGTTTGTCGACCATCAGGTGACCTCTATCATGCTGAACTCGTTCCCGAAGTTCCAGGCTCGCGACCTGCCTGGCGTGAAGACCTATCTCGAGCGCAAGGGCGAGCTGCCTAAGGGTCTCGTCTTTGGTCTCGCAGCCATCATCACCTACTACAAGGGTGGCAAGCGTGCCGACGGCGTAGACATCGTTCCGAACGACGACCAGAAGATTATGGACCTGCTGAAGGAGCTGTGGGCTACTGGCGACACGCAGAAGGTGGCTGACGGCGTTCTTGGTGCAGAGTTTATCTGGCAGGAAGACCTCAACAAGATTCAGGGCTTGAACGCTATGGTCAAGATGTTCCTCGACCTCATCCAGCAGAAGGGTATGCTCGAGGCTGTCAAGACGATTCTGTAATTCGTAAATAGCTAAATCGTAAATAAAGAGGATATGCTTTGGGGCATATCCTCTTATTATTTTATTTCTTCAGCAAGCGGTCTATCTCGTCAAACTGCTTACCCATATTGAGGTTGAGATAGATGCGATAGAGGGCTGGTCCCCACTTCTGCTTCTGTGCGGGTGCTAACTGACGATAGCGTTCCATATAGGGACGCGCTTGGCTGTAAGTCTGACGAAGTTGCTTCTTCTCGCGCAGCGGATGAAGTTTCAAAGCCTTGTTAATATAGGCTGTTCCTGCATTGTAGTAAGCTTCGGCCAACGAGTCGTTGAGAGCTATCAGCGTATCGCTCAGTGCGATGCTTTCGTCGTAGCGCTCCATACGGAACAGGACGGTAGACTTGGCATAGAGGAAGAGTTGGCTCTTACCATTGTGACTAAGAGCATTGTCCACTGTCTTCAAGGCGTTCTGGTTGTCATTATTGGCGATGTAGAGATCCATCAGTCGCGGAAAGAAATAACTGTTCTCAGGGTAACGACGGAAACCTTCGCGCAGCGTCTCCAAATACAGGGAGTCGTCTTTCAGCTGACGGCGTGCCTCAGCCATATACTGCAGGGTGGACTCTGCTCTGGTGCTGTCGCGTAGGGCTAAATGACGATAGCGCAACGTCAGCACAGGGTCGTTCATGCGGTAGCCACAATAGGTAGTCCAATAGGCCACTTCGGGCATCCGAGCGTCGAGACTGTCCAGATGATAGCCCGTGAACAAAGGCTGACGGGCACAGTCCATATAGGCCTCACCATACTGGTAAGCCTGCTTGTAGTTGCCTTTACGTATATAATAGGTACATGCGTAGAAAAGGTTAGGGCGGTACTTCAGCAGTTCCTTAGCATGATCCTTACGGTATTCGATGTCTACCCTACCCTTACGGTCTGGTCGTGCGTCGAGCGAGTCAAGTGTCTCGGCAATGGTGAACAAGCGCTGCGTCAAGTCGTAGAACTTTGCCGTGTCCTGCTTCTGGTTCATGTAAAGTTTCTCGTTGACAGTCTGATACTGCATCAGCACCGACTCATACCAGACGGCGTAGATGCGTTTGTTATCCCTGTTGGCCGAGTCTTTCAGCAGTTTTGTCATCAGCTTCTCGGCCTCTTCAACTTTTTTGCCACTCTTGAGGATCGTCCGCGCCTGACTGAGTTCCTTCTTCTGTGCCTGCATCTGGCAGGGAGCGATTAATAAGAGTAGCGATACTATAAAAACAATCGATCTTTTCACCTTAAAAAAGAAAAAGTGCCTGGCTGAGTTCTATTCTCAGAACCGTCACCAGGCACGTTATATGATGTGTAATCAGAGTCTTACTGCTTCAGCGACGGGTCAAGAGCCTCAAGCTCAGCCATCTTCTCCTTGTTACCCAGCGAGTAGTACAGACGATAGAGAGGATATGCCCAGTGTGTCGCCTCCTGGTTAGGATCCAACTCGCGGGTCTTTTCCATATAGGTAAGAGCATCCTTCAGCACAGCCTTCACTTTCTCAGTGTTCTCCTTCGACAAGCCCATAGTCTTCTTGTCCATCAGCTGGTCGTTCAGGGCAATGGCCTTTGAGTTGTAGCAGATGCCGATGTTGAAGAGGCATTGCACCCACTTCTCGTCAATCTCAATAGCCTTCTTGAAAGCATCAATAGCCTCGTCCCACTTCTCGGCGTTCATCTTCGACTCACCCTTCAGGGCATAAGCCATCTTGTTCTGAGGGTTGAGAGCTATCTCCTCCTCAATCCATGCTTCCTTTTCGGCAGGGGCGTCATTTTGGTGCATATCAATCAGCAGGTTGAAATAGCGCTCGTTGTTCATGTCAGCCTTGTGCTGCTCCATCAGGAACTTCTTGTACTCAGCAGAATCAGCAGCCGTCTTACAGTTGTCTTTCTTGGCATAGACCAGGATGTTCTCAGCGTCAGACTTTCTGCTGGGGTCGCTCTCGATAAGCTTCTGAGCGTAGAACTCAGCGTCCTTGAAGTTCTTCATCTGATAAGACAGGAATGCGCAGTAGTAGACAATGTCATTGTAGAACGGCTCCTTGGGGAAGTCCTTCTCGGCCATATCCTTATAGATGGGCGTCTCGCGCATGTTAACGTAAGCCTTCCACTGGTCGATGGCCTGCTCATTGTTCTTCAGATTATAGAAATACTGTCCACCCTGAGCAAAGACCACGCCCATCGTCTTATAACGGTTCTGGGTCTCAACAATATACTTGGGCTTCACCTTGCCCTTATCGTTAGGCTGCTGGTCGAACTCGTCAGCTTTGACAGCACTCTCCCAAGCCTTAAGGGCATTGGTGTACATAGCTAAAGAGTCGGCCTTTTCCTTACTGGTAGGCAAGCTGCTCTTGATGGCAATTTCAGACTGGTCTGAATACTGCTTGTAATAAATCTGGCTCAGCAGGTTCCAGGCAGAAGCCTTCTCCTCGTTGGTACCAGCCTCAAGTGCAGGCTTCACTGCCTCAACGGCCTGTGCGAACTCGCCCTTGTCAAATAGCTTCTTTGCACCCTTCACCACGTCAGCCTGAGCAAAGGCTGAGCTTGAAGCAACGGCCATAGCGGCCATCATTACTAATTTTTTCATAAGCTTTAATTATTGGTTATACATCTTGTTCTTCTTCATTGACGACCTCAGCCTCTTCGATGTCCTCATCCTGATTCGACATCACCTTGCACACAGAGGCAATGGTGTCGTTCTTCTTTGTCAGGTTGATCAGGCGCACACCCTGGGTTGCACGTCCTGCAACGCGGACATCGGCACACTTCAGACGAATCAGTACGCCCGACTTGTTGATAATCATGAGGTCGTTCTCGTCAGTCACTACCTTGATAGCCACCAGTCGGCCAGTCTTCTCAGTGACATTGAGCGTCTTGACACCCTTGGCACCACGAGCGGTCTTGCGGTAGTCCTCTACCTCAGAGCGCTTGCCGTAGCCGTTCTCGCTGACAACCATGATGGTCTCGGTCTGCGGATCGTTGACGCATACCATTCCGACAACCTCATCGTCGCCGCCATCAGTACGCATACCGATATTACCTGCAGCAACGCGTCCCATATCGCGAATCTCGCTCTCGTCGAAACGTACGGCACGTCCGTTGCGGTTAGCCAGCAGCAACTCATTGTGACCATTGGTCAGACGTACACCTACCACCGCATCGGATTCGTCCTTGAAGTTGATGGCACGAATACCAGCGGCACGCACATTCTTAAAGGCGTCGAGGCGGGTCTTCTTGATGACACCCTGCTTGGTGGCAAATACCACGTAGTGTGACTTCAGGAACTCTTCATCGCCAAAGTTCTTGATGCGCAGCACAGCGTTGATGGCGTCGTCAGGCTCGATGTTCAGCATATTTTGGATGGCACGACCCTTAGAGTTCTTGTCGCCTTCAGGTATCTCGTAACACTTCTGCCAGTAGCAGCGGCCCTTCTGGGTGAAGAACAGCAGCGTGTTGTGCATCGTGGCGGGATAGATGTACTCGGTGAAGTCGTTGTCGCGGTGACGGGCACCCTTCGAGCCGACGCCGCCACGTCCCTGAGCATGGAACTCGTCGAGCGACGTACGCTTGATATAACCCATGTGAGAGATGGTAATCACCACAGGATCATCGGGATAGAAGTCTTCGGCGTTGAACTCGTGGTCGAAGGGGATAATCTCCGTACGGCGCTCGTCGCCATACTTCTCCTTCACCTCTAACAGGTCGTTCTTCATCACCTCCTTGCAACGCTCAGGGTTGTCGAGGATTTCCTGCAATTCGGCAATGAGCTTCTGCAGGTCGTCATATTCCTGATGGAGCTGGTCGACACGCAGACCAGTCAGCTGAGCCAGACGCATATCAACGATGGCCTTCGACTGCAGCTCGTCCAGTTCAAAACGAGCCTCCAAGTTACGCTGGGCGTCGGTCGGGGTCTTCGAATTGCGAATAATATGTACCACCTCGTCGATGTTGTTCACGGCGATGATCAAGCCTTCCAAGATGTGAGCACGCTCCTGAGCCTTGCGCAGGTCGTACTTCGTGCGGCGAATGGTCACGTCGTGACGATGCTCGACGAAGTATTTCACACACTCCTTCAGCGTCAGCAGACGGGGACGTCCCTTCACCAGCGCGATGCTGTTGACGGAGAATGAGCTCTGCAGGGCCGTCATCTTGAACAGTTTGTTGAGCAACACGTTGGCATTAGCGTCGCGCTTCACGTCAACGACAATGCGCATACCCTGACGGCCCGACTCGTCGTTGACGTTGGCCACGCCCTCAATCTTATGCTGGTTGGCCAGTTCGGCAATGTAAGCCACGAGGTCGGCCTTGTTGACGCCGTAGGGAATCTCGGTGACCACAATCTTGTCGTGGGTCTCGCCGCTCTCTATCTCGGCCTTAGCGCGCATGACGATGCGGCCGCGACCTGTCTCATAAGCGTCGCGAACGCCCTGCAGACCGTAGATATAAGCACCTGTGGGGAAGTCGGGACCGGGAATATACTTCATCAGTCCGTCAGTATCGATATCGGGATTGTCGATATAGGCACAGCAGCCATCGATGACCTCACCCAGGTTGTGCGTAGGAATGTTGGTAGCCATACCTACGGCAATACCGTTGCCACCGTTCACCAGCAGGTTGGGCACCTTAGTAGGCATAACGGTAGGCTCGACGAGCGAGTCGTCGAAGTTGTTCATCATGTCGACCGTCTCCTTGTCGAGGTCGTCCATAATGTGCTCGCCCATCTTTGACAGGCGGCACTCCGTATAACGCATAGCTGCAGGCGAATCACCGTCGACAGAGCCAAAGTTACCCTGACCGTCAACCAGCGTGTAACGCATATTCCAGTTCTGAGCCATACGGACCAGGGCCCCGTAAACTGACGAGTCGCCGTGGGGGTGATACTTACCCAGCACCTCACCGACGACGCGGGCACACTTCTTATAAGGTTGCGTCGAAACGTTGTTGATATTCATCATACCGTAGAGAATACGGCGGTGGACGGGCTTGAAGCCGTCGCGGACATCAGGGAGGGCACGGGCCACAATGACGGACATCGAATAGTCGATGTACGAGGACTTCATCTCCTCCTCAATGTTAATTTTAATAATTCTGTCGTTGTCGAATGTTTGATCCATAAAAATTTTAAATTTGGCGTTTTTGGCACTTTACAGCCCCTCTGACGCGTTTTTAACCTTGCAAAGGTACAAAGAAAAATGCAAATATCGGCTATTCTTTAAGTAATTTTATATCATTTCATGGTATTAATAGCGAGGAATCGCCATAACTGAGGAATCGGAAGTCGTGCTGAAGGGCATAATCATAGATTCGGTGCCAGTCGCCGTGCACGAAAGCGCTCACCAAAAGCAGGAGCGTCGACTGCGGCTGGTGGAAGTTCGTGACCAGCATTTGTACGATGTGGTAATCATAGCCCGGAGCAATGATAATCTGCGTACTACTATGCAGAACTTTCTGCTGATGACGGTCCATCCACGCTAACAGCGAGCGCAACGACTCCTCTGTACTGACAAGGCGCTCTGACGGCGTCTCGTATGGTTCCCATTGAAAGACGTGCAGCTGCTCTTCGGCAATATCAGGCTGATCTATTGTCTTCAGTCCCATATAATAGAGGCTCTCAAGCGTCCTGACGCTGGTGGTGCCAACGGCTATGGCCCTGCAGTCGTGGTCGAGCAGTTTCTGGAGCGTCTCGCGACGGACGGCAATATACTCGGTGTGCATCTCATGCCCACCGATATCGGCACTCTTCACAGGGCGGAACGTGCCGGCACCCACGTGCAGGGTCACCTCTTCGCGGTCGATGCCGCAGGCGTCAATCGCACTAAGCACTTCGGGGGTGAAGTGAAGTCCTGCCGTCGGAGCAGCCACACTACCCTTGATTTTGGAGTACACCGTCTGGTAGGTTGTCTTGTCGCTCTCTTCCGTCTCACGGTTCAGGTATGGCGGAATAGGCAGTTCGCCCATCGCGTCGATGATGTCGGCAAACGGCACGTCGCCATCCCACGCGAACTTCACTAGGTGGCTCGTACCCTGTTCGCCAAGATGCGAAGCCGTCACGGTGACTGTCTGCCCGCCGAAGCTGATCTCACGCGATAGCACCCCTTCCTTCCACTTTTTGAGATTGCCAATCAGACAGAGCCACGAGCAACGCTCGCGCATCTGGAACATCTGCTCGTAGTCGGCAGGCTCCGAGGGTTCCAAGAGGAAAATCTCTATCAGGGCGCCCGTCGACTTGCGGAAGTGCATACGTGCCTGGATGACGCGCGTATTGTTGAACACCATCAACGCGCCTTCGGGCAGATACTGCGGCAGATGACAGAACGTGTCGTCCGTCACTACACCTTTATTATATATAAGCAGCTTCGAGTGGTCGCGCTGCGTCAACGGGTACTTCGCTATCCGTTCGTCGGGCAGCGGATAATTATAGTCACTAATGTGTATTTCCTTCGTTTTCATATTCGGCCTGCAAAGGTACAACATTTCCCAGAATAATCAAAAGAAACGACCTTGATTTTCCGTTTTCCGACACATAGTGAGACAGTGAGACAGTAGGACAGTAGGACAATAAGCGTGTTATTTAGTGAAATAAAAAGATGAAATAGAATGTTTGTTATATATTATAATTATAATTATAATATTTAACAATATTATTACAATATAATTTGTGCATTTTTAAAACGCCCTTATTGTCCTACTGTCCTACTGTCTCACTGTCCTACTATTTCGACTTGACAATGTGAAATAAGCCATTTCAGATGCCTAAATGGCTTATTTCGGGTGCCGGAATGGCTAATCATTTCACGTCAGAAAGATCTTAAAAGATGCATTGCACGCTGTGTTCTGACAACAAACGAGCGTTATTTTGATAAAAAGTTTGTGCGGTTCGATAAAAAGTGTTATCTTTGCACTGCAATTAAAACCAAAAACGAATAAATAGGTAAAATGAAGATAGGTGATAAGGTTAGATTTCTGAGCGAGGTAGGAGGCGGTCGTGTGGCCGGCTTCCAGGGCAAGAATATCGTGCTGGTGGAAGACGAGGACGGCTTTCAGGTGCCGATGCGCACGGCTGACGTAGTGGTCATCGGTGATGAAGACTATGACACGGGCCACATGGTGGAAGTGAAGCAGCGGAAGACGGTGGAGACCGTCGCTGACGAGGAACCAGAGACGGAGCCTGCCGACAAGCCGCTGACGTTTAAGGCACCTGTAGAGGAGCGTCGCGGCGGCGACAAGCTGTCGGCATATCTGGCTTTTGTGCCGATAGACTTGAAGGAGCTGACGGATACGCGGTTCGAGTCGTATCTCGTGAACGACTGCAACTACTACCTGCGCTATGTCTACATGACGGCTGAGGGTACGAGTTGGCAGGTACGCTCAACGGGCGAGGTAGAGCCGAATACGAAGCTGTTCTTGGAAGAGTTCGGACGCGACCAGCTCAACGAACTTGAGCATTCGTGCATACAGCTGTTGGCCTACAAGCGTGACAAGTACTTCCTGCGCAAACCTGTAGTGGATGCGCTGATAACGATAGACCCGGTGAAGTTCTACAAGCTGCACACGTTCAGTGAGAACGACTTCTTTGAACAGCCGGCACTGATCTATACCATTATTGAAAACGACCGTCAATTTGTGAAACTATGAAATACGGAATGATTAAGGTGGCAGCTGCCGTTCCCGCTGTGAAGGTGGCTGACGTTGACTATAATGTATTACAGGTGGAAAGCCTCATTGCCCAGGCCGAAGGGCAAGGCGTAGAGGTGCTGGTACTACCGGAGCTGTGTCTGACGGGCTACACGTGTCAGGATCTCTTCAAGGAACAGCTGCTGTTGGACAAGGCCGAGGAAGGTCTGCTGGTGCTTCTGGACTTTACGCGTAAGCTGGATGTCATTACGATTGTCGGACTGCCCGTACAGATTGGCTCGCTGCTCTACAACTGTGCCGCAGTCGTCCAGAGCGGCACGCTGCTTGGCGTGGTCCCCAAGACATATCTGCCCAACTATGGCGAGTTCTACGAGAAGCGCTGGTTTGCCTCGGCTCAGGGTCTGAAACCTCAGGATATCTATCTGGCAGGCAGTCCCATCCACGTCACCTCCGAGCCTACGATATTCACCACCTGCGACGGTGTGCGCTTCGGCATCGAGATATGCGAGGACGTATGGGCGCCGGTACCGCCGAGTAACCGTCTTGCGTTGGCAGGTGCCGACATTATCTTCAATTTGTCGGCCAGCGACGAGCTGATAGGTAAGCATGAATATCTGTGTCAACTGCTCTGCCAACAAAGTGCAAGAACAATGACGGGCTATGTCTATGCTAGTTGTGGCTTTGGCGAATCGACGCAAGATGTCGTCTACGGTGGTAATGCCATTATCGTTGAGAACGGACGTATAATCTCAGAGGGTGAGCGCTTCTCGCTGCAGCCACAAATCAAAATTACGCAGATAGATGTAGAACGACTGCGTACAGAACGACGTACCAATTCGACATTTATTACAGCACAATCACGTGTAAACTGTCACCCCTTCAATGTCAACTGCAAACCCGTGTCGCCGCGTGAGTTTGAACTGATACGTAGTGTCGAACCAAACCCATTCATACCTCAGGAGGACAAGATGCAGGCTTCATGTGAAGAGATTCTCAATATACAAGTAGCAGGATTGGCAAAACGACTCTACCATATCGGGGGCAAGAAAGCTGTCATCGGCATTAGTGGCGGACTCGATTCGACGCTGGCCTTACTCGTGACGGTAAAAGCCTTCGACAAACTGGATCTTGACCGGCAAGGCATTATCGGTATAACAATGCCGGGGTTCGGGACTACTGACCGCACGTATAACAACGCATTGGCTCTCATGAAAGAACTTGGAGTCACAACACGTGAAATAAGCATTGTCAAAGCCGTCAAGCAGCATTTCGAAGATATAGGGCACGATGCAAAACAGCACGATACTACTTATGAGAACTCGCAGGCACGTGAGCGTACACAGATCTTGATGGACGTGGCCAACAAGGAGAATGCTATTGTCGTCGGCACAGGCGACCTGTCGGAGCTGGCGCTCGGGTGGGCTACCTACAACGGCGACCATATGTCGATGTACGGCGTCAACGCTGGAGTGCCAAAGACTTTAGTGCGTTATTTAGTCAGCTACCTTGCAGGAGAGATGGCTACCAACATACTGATGGACATTGTCAATACACCCATCTCTCCTGAGTTGCTGCCTGCCGACACGCAGGGCAATATTCGCCAGAAAACAGAAGATCTTGTCGGCCCATACGAGCTACATGACTTCTTCCTCTATTATACGTTGCGCTACGGATTCCGTCCTGCAAAAATTCTGATGTTGGCAGAGAAGGCCTTTGAAAGTAAATATGATACAACGGTCATAAAGAAATGGTTGACCACCTTCTGTCGCCGGTTCTTCAACCAGCAGTTCAAACGCTCATGCATGCCAGATGGACCGAAAGTGGGCAGTGTTAGTCTCTCACCGCGAGGTGACTGGCGTATGCCAAGCGATGCATCAAGTGCGCTTTGGCTGAAAGACTTGGAAAAATAGAATTAGTCGATATTTAAACAAAATGCAAAGACTATTATTGACACTATGGATGCTCCTAAGTGTATGGGTATCTTCAATGTATGCAATAGATCGGATTGCATTACGCGACTCCATTCTTAAAGCAGTCAATGGCGCACAGATCCCTCAGAGAAAAATAAGCATCTCACAGTTTGGCGCTAAAGGTGATTCGGCTACTAATTGCTATCGTGCATTTGTTAAGGCTATGCGCTATGCACAGAAAAACGGCCCCGTGCGTATCGTTATTCCAGAAGGGGTATGGCTTGTAGGCGGTCCCATCCACCTGGTGTCGGGCGTTACACTCGAAATAAGTAAGAATGCAAAACTAATGTTTACAGGCCAACCCAAAAATTACCTGCCGGCGGTCAGTACGTCGTGGGAGGGAACGCTGCTTTGGAACTACTCGCCGTTTATCTATGGCTATGGGCTGCACGATGTGGCCATTGTAGGACAAGGTGTCATTGATGGCGGAACGGCGGCCGAGACTTTCTCGGAGTGGAGCAAGTGTCAGGACAAGGACCAAAATTCAAGTCGCGAGTGGAATCATCGCGGTGAGCCGCTTGAACAACGACGCATGGGAGCAGGGCATTTCCTCAGACCGCAGCTAATACAGCTATATCGCTGTGAGCGCGTAACGTTGTCGAGCGTTTACATCAATCGCTCTCCATTCTGGTGCATACACATACTACAATGTAAGAATGTTCGACTGCGAGGCCTGCGCTGTAAGGCACGTTTGACAAACAACGATGGCATCGACATCGAGTCGTCGCAAGGCGTGCTGATAGAAGACATCCGCTTTGACAATGGCGACGATAATGTAGCCATCAAGAGTGGACGCGACAATGACGGATGGACGATGGTTGGGCCTTCACGCGATATCCTCATACGCTTGTGCCGCTTCAAGGGCCTTCACGGCGTAGTTATCGGTAGCGAGATGTCTGGTGGGGTAGAGAATGTCATCATCGAGAACTGTACATATGCAGGCTATGTCAAACGCGGCATTTTTGTTAAAACCAACCCGGACAGAGGCGGATACGTTCGCAATCTTTGGGTCAACAACGTCCGTTTCGGTGAGGTGCTTGATTTGTTCTACGTAACGTCGATGTACGCTGGGCAAGGTATTGGCAATAACCACTTTAGTACTATTGAGAACATCCATGTGGACTCGCTGTCTGCACGTAACGTCACAGGAAATGCACTTGTGTTACAGGGTACTCCGCAACGCCACATTCGAAACGTGTCATTCAGTCACATCGATGTTAAGCAGGCTGAAAGGGGGGTGAGTTTCGAATTTACAGAACCCGTACTTGTGAGCGATTGCTTCATAGGATTGAAAGTGAAAGCACCTAGTGTGGCGTCGGAAAGTGACCGAATTTTCGAAAAGAATGACCAATAACTCATATTTTTTTGCCAAAAGTTTTTGTGTTACAAAAAAATAATGTAACTTTGTAGGCAGATTATTACGACCAAAATATATAAACTCTAAATAATTCAATTGCTTATGGCACAAATTACAGGACACATTTCCCAGATTATCGGCCCTGTTATCGACGTTTTCTTCGATACCAAGGGACTGGAGGCGGAAAAGGTGTTGCCAAGAATCCATGATGCTCTGAAGATTGACCGTGGCAACGGCAACGTACTTATTGTCGAGGTGCAGCAGCACATTGGCGAGGACACCGTGCGTTGCGTGGCTATGGACAATACTGACGGACTGCAGCGTGGGCTGGAAGCGATCCCTATGGGCTCACCCATCGTGATGCCCGCCGGCGATCAGATTAAAGGTCGAATGCTGAACGTCATCGGTCAGCCTATCGACGGTATGAAACAACTCGACATGAAGGGTGCCTACCCCATCCACCGCGAGGCTCCTACGTTTGAGGAGCTGTCGACGAAGAAGGAGATTCTGGCTACGGGTATCAAGGTGATCGACCTGCTGGAGCCTTATATGAAGGGTGGTAAGATCGGTCTGTTCGGTGGTGCCGGTGTGGGTAAGACGGTGCTCATCATGGAGCTTATCAACAACATCGCCAAGGGCCATAACGGATTCTCGGTGTTTGCCGGCGTAGGCGAACGTACGCGTGAAGGTAACGACCTCATCCGCGAGATGATTGAGTCGGGCGTTATCCGCTACGGCGACAAGTTCCGCAAGGCCATGGACGAAGGCAAGTGGGACTTGAGTCTCGTTGACCCTGAGGAGTTGAAGAAATCACAGGCCACGCTGGTCTATGGTCAGATGAACGAGCCGCCGGGGGCACGTGCCTCTGTGGCATTGTCTGGTCTGACGGTGGCCGAGGGCTTCCGCGACGGTGGTGGTAAGGACGGTGGTGCAGCCGATATCCTGTTCTTCATCGACAACATCTTCCGTTTCACCCAGGCTGGCTCTGAGGTGTCGGCTCTGTTAGGCCGTATGCCGTCAGCCGTAGGTTACCAGCCGACGCTGGCTTCGGAGATGGGTGCCATGCAGGAGCGTATCACCTCGACCAAGAAGGGCTCTATCACTTCAGTACAGGCCGTTTATGTGCCTGCCGACGACTTGACAGACCCTGCACCTGCTACGACGTTCACTCACCTCGATGCAACCACGGTGCTCGACCGTAAGATTGCAGAGTTAGGTATCTATCCGGCCGTTGACCCGTTAGGCTCTACGTCGCGAATCCTCGACCCGCTGATTGTGGGTAAGGCTCACTACGACTGTGCCCAGCGCGTGAAGGAGATTCTGCAGCGCTACAAGGAGTTGCAGGACATCATTGCCATCCTCGGTATGGACGAGCTGTCTGATGAGGATAAGCTGACGGTGAACCGCGCACGTCGCGTGCAGCGTTTCCTGAGCCAGCCGTTCTCGGTGGCTTCTCAGTTCACGGGTCTGCCTGGTGTGATGGTGCCCATCGAGGAGACTATCAAGGGCTTCAACGCCATCCTCGACGGCGAGGTGGACGACCTGCCCGAGCAGGCCTTCCTGAACGTTGGAACTATCGAAGAGGCGAAGGAGAAGGCTAAGAAACTTCTGGAGGCAGCTAAGGGTTAATTGACAATTGATAATTGAAAATTGACAATTATGCTGACGCTAAAGATTGTTTCGCCCGAGAAGATAGAGTTCACCGGTGAGGTGGAGAGCGTAAAGGTGCCTGGCACACAGGGCAACTTCGAGATCCTCACGAACCACGCCCCCATCATCTCAACACTCGGAAAGGGTGTCGTGGAGTATGACGGACAGCAGTTGGAAATCTTAGGAGGATTCGTCGAGGTGCAGCAGAACGAAGTGTCGCTCTGTGTCGAGAAAACAGAATAATAGAGATTCTTCGCAAGCGAAGCGTCGCAAGGCGCCGAGCGGAAAATTTTAAAATGAAGATTTTCTTCCTTGTCCTGTTCTTTACGTTACTCGGCAGTGCCTATGTGAAAGGCTATGACGTCGTGAAACGGCGTTCGCCCGAACACTTGGTACAGTTCTATCTCATCATGACAACGATACGTATGTTGCTCGTCGCTACGGTGGTCGGCCTCTACGTATTCTTCGCCCCGAACAGAGAAGATGCCATCCACTTCGCTGCTATTATATTAATAATGTACGCGATAACGATGGTCGTAACACTCTCAATGAGACATTGAATTGATAATTGAAAATTGAAAACTGAAAATTGATAATGAATCACATCAAACGACTGCTTAGCGTTGCTCTACTGATGTTTGCATTGGTATCGGCGATGTCGGCAGCAGACTTCTCAGCCAAGGAGGTGGTGCTTGAGCATATCAAGGACTCACACGAATGGCATGTCACCGACCTCGGTGAAGGGAAGTCGTTGGTTATTCCGTTGCCCGTCATCGTCAACTCGTCGACCGGTTGGCACGTCTTCTGCTCGTCACAGTTCGAGCACCACGCCGATGCCAACGGGCTGCGCCAAGGCCCTTACGGGCTGGCCATTGCCACAGAAGGAGAGAATGCTGGCAAGATAGTGGAGAACGGTTCCCCCGTCCTCGACCTCAGTATCACGAAGACGGTAGCCGTGATGTTCATCAACGTGGCCATCCTGCTTTGCTGCATCCTGCTCAGCGCCCGCTGGTACAAGAAGCGCAAGGCCAGCGACCCGGCTCCTGGTGGATTCGTCGGCTTCGTTGAGATGATGGTGATGTATGTGGTCGATGAGATTATCAAACCGGGCGTAGGTAAGGGCTACGAGAAGTACACACCCTACCTGCTCACCTGCTTCTTCTTCATCTTCACCTGTAATGTGATGGGCTTGATACCGTTCCCTCCGGGCTCTGGCAACGTGACGGGCAATATTGCCGTGACGTTCTTCCTCGCCCTCTGCACGTTCCTCATTGTGCAGTTCTCGGGCAACAAGCACTACTGGAAGGACATCTTCTGGCCCGATGTTCCTACTTGGCTCAAGGCGCCGATACCCATCATCCCTGTGATTGAGTTCGTCGGCATCTTCACCAAGCCGTTCGCCCTGATGATCCGACTTTTTGCCAATATGATGGCTGGTCACGCCATTGCCGTAGCTATCACTTGCATCATCTTCTTAGTGGCAAGTCAGGCGGTGGCCGTGCAGTTGTCAATGTCTGCGCTGTCGGTTATTATGAGCATCTTCATGATGTGCTTAGAGTGCCTGGTCTGCTTCATCCAGGCGATGGTCTTCACAATGCTCTCGGCCGTCTTCATCGGTTTGGCCAGAGTGGAGCCGGAACACGAGTAAAATTGAAGAATTCAAGAATTGAAAAATTGAAGTATTCAAAAATTGAAAAATTAAAGAATTAAATAATTAACAATTAAAAACTTAAACGATTATGATTACAGCATTATTGGCAGCAGAAGGTGTTGCAAAGTTGGGCGCCGCAGTAGGCGCAGGTCTCGCAGCTATTGGCGCAGGTCTTGGTATTGGTAGAATCGGCGGTCAGGCTATGGACGCTATGGCCCGTCAGCCGGAAGTGATGAGCAAGCTGTTTACGAACATGATTGTGGCTGCCGCTCTGATTGAGGGTGTTGCCCTGTTCGCAGCCGTTATCGCATTCCTCTGCATCTAATTCATAAAACATTCCACAGCGTATGGATTTATTGATTCCGAGTACTGGACTGTTGTTCTGGATGACCATCACGTTCCTCGTGGTGTTCTTCCTGCTATGGAAGTTCGGCTTCCCCGTCATCACAAAGATGGTGAAGGATCGCCAGGCTTTCATCGACGACTCGCTGCGCAAGGCGCACGAGGCCAACGAGCGACTGGCCAATATACAGAAAGAAGGTGAATCCATCCTCCAGGAGGCTCGCGAGAAGCAGGCTCAGATACTGAAAGAGGCTGCCGAGACCCGCGATGCCATCGTAGAGAAAGCTCAGGACAAGGCCCGTCAGGAAGGTGCCCGTCTCTTGGAAGATGCCCGTGTGGCCATCGAGCAGGAGAAGAAGGCCGCCATTGCCGACATCCGCAAGCAAGTAGCTACGCTCAGCGTCGAGATAGCCGAGAAGGTTCTTCGCCAGAACCTGAAGGACGACAAGGCGCAGATGGATCTCATCGACCGTATGCTGGATGACGTTTCTAAGGACAAGTAAACGAGAATACGTATGGATATAGGAGTCATATCGGTTCGCTATGCCCGGGCTCTCTTGAAGAGTGCTACGGAGCAGAAACTTGACGACGCTGTGTATCAGGAGATGCAGCTCTTGGCAAAGAGCTACATTGACGTGCCGCAGCTGCGTCAGACGATAGCTGGCCCGATGCTCTCGAAGGACAAGAAGGCAGAGCTGCTGCTGACGGCTGTCGGCGGCCAGCCTACCGACTTGACCCGTGCCTTCATCGGCTTAGTGCTGAAAGAAGACCGGGAGCCGGTGATGCAGTTCATCGCCAATTCGTACGTCACACTCTATCGTCAGCAGAAGAACATCATCCGTGGACGTCTCATCACCGCAGCCCGCGTCAGCCCTGCCACCGAGCAGAAGATGCGGCAGATGGTGGAGAGTAAGACTAATGGAACTGTGGAGTTTGAGACTGAGGTGAATCCCGACATCATCGGCGGTTTCGTCCTCGAATACGACACGTATCGCATGGATGCCAGCGTGAAGGCCAAGCTCAACAACATTCTTAACACACTTAAAAAGTAAAAACAAATGTCAGATAAAATCAAACCAAGCGAAGTATCCCAGGTGCTGCTCGACCAGTTGAAGGGAATCTCCAGCGCCGAGAAATTCGACGAGGTGGGCACCGTGCTCACCGTCAGCGACGGCGTGGCCCGTATTTACGGTCTTCGTAATGCTGAAGCCAACGAACTGCTGGAGTTTGAGAACGGCACGATGGCTATCGTGATGAACTTGGAGGAAGACAATGTGGGCTGCGTGCTCCTTGGCCCTACGTCGGGTATTAAGGAAGGACAGGTTGTGAAGCGTACAAAACGTATCGCCTCCATCCGTGTCAACGACAACATGCTTGGACGCGTCATTAATCCTCTGGGACAGGCTATCGACGGCAAAGGCGACATCGATTTGGCTAATGCTTTCGAAATGCCGCTCGACCGCAAGGCTCCCGGCGTTATCTATCGTCAGCCCGTGAAGGAGCCGCTGCAGACAGGCTTGAAGGCCATCGACTCGATGATTCCCATCGGTCGCGGACAGCGTGAGCTCATCATCGGCGACCGTCAGACGGGTAAGACCGCCATCGCCGTTGATACCATCATCAACCAGAAGAGTTTCTATGAGGCAGGAAAGCCTGTCTATTGTATCTATGTAGCCATCGGCCAGAAGGCTTCTACCGTTGCTGCCCTCGTCAGTACGCTGCAGGAGCACGGCGCTATGCCATATACTATTATTGTGGCCGCTACGGCTGCTGACCCTGCCGCTATGCAGTACTATGCTCCGTTTGCCGGTGCTGCTATTGGCGAGTACTTCCGCGATCGTGGTCTGCCAGCCTTGGTAGTCTATGACGATTTGTCGAAGCAAGCTGTGGCCTATCGTGAGGTATCGCTGATTCTGCGTCGTCCTTCCGGACGTGAGGCTTATCCTGGTGACGTGTTCTATCTCCACAGCCGTCTGTTGGAGCGTGCTGCCAAGATGAACGAGCAGCAGGAGGTGGCCGAAGCCATGAACGACCTGCCCGAGTGCATGAAAGGTCATGTGAAAGGCGGCGGTTCTCTTACCGCTCTGCCTATCATCGAGACCCAGGCTGGCGACGTGTCGGCTTACATTCCGACGAACGTCATCTCCATCACCGACGGTCAGATCTTCCTTGAGAGCGACCTCTTCAACCAAGGCTTCCGTCCCGCCATCAACGTCGGTATCTCCGTATCCCGTGTAGGTGGCTCGGCACAGATCAAGTCTATGAAGAAGGTGGCCGGTACGCTGAAGATTGACCAGGCACAGTATCGTGAGCTCGAGGCCTTCTCGAAGTTCTCAAGCGATATGGACGCTGTGACGGCCATGACCCTTGACCGCGGACGTAAGAACAACCAATTGCTCATCCAGCCACAGTACAGCCCGATGCCCGTCGGCGAGCAGATTGCTATTTTGTATTGCGGTGTGCATGGTTTGATGCGCCAGGTGCCTATCGACAAGGTGCGCCAGTGCCAGGACCAGTTCCTCGACAAGTTGCGTTCTGCCAATCCTGAGGTCATTGAAACTCTCGCCAGCGGAAAGATTGACGATGAAACTACGGCCAAGATTGAAGCCGTTATGGCAGATATCGCCGGAACTTACAAATAACTCATTGACCATTGAACATTGACCATTGAACATTGGCTGTGCACCAATTAATGGTCAATGGTCAGTGGTCAATGGTCAATAAAAGGAAAACATGCCAAGTTTAAAAGAGATTAAAGGGCGCATAGCCTCAGTCAACTCCACACGTAAGATTACGTCGGCCATGAAGATGGTGGCGTCGTCGAAGTTGCACCACGCGCAGGTAGCTATCCAGAATATGCTGCCTTACGAGTCGATGCTGGAGCACATCCTGAAGTCGTTCCTGGCAGCCGAAGCCGAGGCACAGACCATCTACGACCAGCCACGCCCCGTTCATCGTGTGGCTCTGGTGGTCTTTTCCAGCAACTCGTCGCTCTGCGGAGGCTTTAATGCCAACGTCATCAAGATGATGCAGCACATCGTGGCCGACTATTATAGGCAGGGCATTACCGGCGTCGAGATCTATCCCATTGGCCGCAAGGTCTATGAGAAGGCTCAGAAGCTGGGCTACGACGTACAAGGCGAGTTTTCGGCTTTGGCCGACAAGCCCAACGTGCGCCAGTGCATTGACATAGCTATGGAGTTGGGCAAGAAATTTGCTGAAGGCCAGGTAGATAAGGTGGAACTCGTCTACCATCACTTTAAGTCGGCCGGTTCGCAGGTGCTGACCCGTAAGACCTTCCTGCCCATCGACGTTGAAGAGGAGTTGGAACGCGATCATGAGCGCGACCTCACGTCGATTGCCGCTACGAAGGAGAGCCAGGAGTATCTGAAAAAGAACCGCAAGAAGAAGCCGAAGGTGAACGCCGAGGGCAAGGAGGTGCCGCCGCTGAACGACAACTTCATCGTCGAGCCCGATATGGACACTGTTCTGTCGCAGCTCCTTCCGAAGTTGGCTCACTTGTCGCTTTACACAGCTCTGCTCGATAGTGTGGCCTCTGAGCATGCCGCCCGTATGGTGGCTATGCAGACGGCGACGGACAATGCCGACGAGCTGTTGCGCCAGTTGAACCTCCAGTACAACAAGAGCCGACAGCAGGCCATCACCAACGAACTGCTCGACATTGTCGGCGGTTCTGTCAACAACTAACATGCTTGCGGGCTCCTTACCGGGAGTCCGCAAGTGTTCTTTCTATGAAACAAATCATACTTACTATCCTTTCTGTGGTCGGTAGCCTGTCTGCGCAAGCCCAAATCAACGACTTGCCGCGCACGTCGCCCGAG
>Ga0256407_10002742_pt1 | contig 32893 bp, 31 predicted proteins | sample RumenRJG_04DNA_FD_193489 | JGI IMG/M metagenome (GOLD analysis project Ga0256407, IMG submission 193489) | Bovine rumen microbial communities from Lethbridge, Alberta, Canada - RJG_04 | ecosystem: Host-associated > Mammals > Digestive system > Stomach > Rumen | place: Canada: Alberta...
AATCTTTTTGAGTGCGTCAAATACCTCAGAATCATACCAGCGCATACGGTCTTCTTTAAGATAGTTAACAAACTTACCGTCATTGGATCCGTCATTATACGTGAGATACCAATTCACGCCAACTCTGACCCCTGCTTTCGCAAAGGCCTGCAACAGGGCATATTTTCCGTAATCTCCTATATCTCCAACATATTGATCCTTCATACCTTAAGCTCCAGTTATCCCATTAAAAAAAGCGACCGCCGCTTTCAGTTCCGTTTCGTCCGGGTGTCCCTTCTGGATCCCGCCGAACAGTTTAAACGGGCCGTATGTATCAAAGCCCTTGCATTGGAATCTTCCGACTTCATTGCAATTCTTATCCTTAACGACTTCCGCAATAGAATTGAAGTTTCCCTTCATCGGATTCCCAGCTGTCGCTATGAAAAACACATTCTTATTCGCCGGGAGATTGACCCTGGCAAAGTTAAGAACCTGTTCAGAAAACTTCGTAAAAAAGATTCCCGATGCGAATCCGATCAGGTCATACTCCCTCAGATCCTTCTCATGAACCTTTGTAGCGTCTACAAGCTCAACATCACATTCCTTTGAGATCGCATCTACCACCTTTTTCGTATTACCATGGTGCGTGGATGCAAAGATTATGACGGTTTTCAATTATATGTTCCTCCGCTATTATCTCCGTTTTTTATTATGTAAAGAGAGACTTGAACACGTTCGTCGTCTGCTCCGTCGGAAGGCTCATAACGATTTCCTCTCTCTTTAGTCAGGACATTTCCCGATCAGCCGGATGATATTCGCATCCTCTGACTTAGGATACATCTCCTTCACATGCTCAAAGATCCTGCTCCAGGATTCCTTTGGCTTCTGTAAATACGCCGCCGTAACCCTGTCATATCCCCAGATCGACTCAGGCGGAAGCATAATGGATACCGCCATGCCATACTCTTCACCACGTTTATTCTTACGTCTTTTGAAATCAGAAATTACAAGATAGGTCTGCATCTGTAGTCCGGTGATAATTCCTGAATAGTTCTTCTCTCCACCCTTTCCGAACCCTGCCATCTTTTTCAGATTCGTGGATAATATCCTGTCATCCTTATAGACTGGATCTCCATCCTCATCTTCAGCAATGAAGAAATCCATAATCTTTTTTTCTCTGCGACTGGCAAGCCCGTCCTGGTAACGACTATCAAAATCGTAGCCCAATCTGCGAGCATTTGCAAAATAGGGGAGCCAATCAATGCTGATAAACCCTGCCTTATTTCCAAAGAACTTCCCATAGGCTACCTGATTACTTGCAGCTATGATCTCTCTCCACTCCCATGGATCCTCCTGTCGATCCCCGGACCACCAGAAGTCAGGCGAAGTATGCTCCTCCGCGGAAAATCCTCCCACTTCATTCCCAAACAACGGAAGGAAACCTATTTCATTTATCCAATTCACAAGCCCCTGCCATGTCCTGATCCGATAGGGGTTGTCCCAATCAAGACCATGCATGATCCACTCGCCGTTTTCTACTGACATTTCTTGCTCCGCATACTCCCCACCAGCCTCTAAGGTGGTCAGATCCCTGTATTCATTAGGATGTCCATTTTATAGTAACAGGCACTTTTTCCTCTGAACAGCCAGTGAATAAATCTTCCGCCATATCCTGCATCAGGAAACATCCTGCCATAATTCTTCATCGAAATAATGACATTTTTCTTGATGATACCCTCGTCCGCATCGGAACCGGAGTCGAGAAGAGCTCTCGCAACGGCCACAGTCATCACCGTATCATCGGTAAAGACACTCTCATCCGTGAAAAGTTTAATATCCTTAGTCTTGTTACCACGATCAAACTCAAATCTACTGCCTACAATATCTCCCATTATCGCACCGTACATTGTCTGCACCTCCACAGCATGCGTCAACGAATTTCTCAAATTTCCAATTACTACCGCCCTCATTGACTCGTCATATTTGCCGGAGCTATGATTCTTTGTCTCTTCCCCAATTTTTTCCGGTATCTACGGTCTTTTGTTGTGCCTAGTCTCTCTATCTTTCCAAGCTCTACAAGTTCATTCAATATTTGTCTGGTTCTTGGACCTTTTAATCCAATCGCCCCGGCAATAACCTCCGTAGTATACTCCCCGCCATCTTCCATTATGGTCAGTATTTCTTTCTGGCGTTTAGTAAGTCCGCTCATACTATCCGCTGATTCTTTGTCAGAATCCGCTGATTTATTCGCTGATTTTTTATCTGAATCCGCTGATTTATTCGCTGATTCGATGCTTGTTCTCAACCCCTCAGATACCAATGCAGCCAGTTTTCTTGTATTCTCACTAGCAGATTGTACCATTTTGTTTATCTCAGCGAATCGTGAAGCAGCCTCGTACAACCCCGAAAAGCCAAGCTGATTAACAGTCTTCATAGCATTAGAAATGGCACCGGCAACTTCATTCAGATTGGCACGTGCCTGCGGTGATATTCCAAGATTATAGATAGATAAAGCATTCCTCATTGCTGTCAGGCTTTCTTCAGGTACACTCGGCAGATGCACAATACTATCCTGTAAGCATTCTCCCTTCTAATGTTCAAGGTGAGAGATACTTTTATTTTGCAGCTTTCGCAGTCTTCTTGGCAGCCTTTGCTGAAGCCTTTTCAGCTTTCTTCGCGCTTCCGATAAGCTTCTTAAGGATACCTGCCTTACCAAGATCTCCCTCTGCAGAAATCTTGTGCGTTAAATATGCGTTTACAACATCCAGCTTTCCGGACATCATATCAAGGATAGTCCTTGCCTCAGCCGTCACAAGGATATCTCTGTCCTTGTAATCGTAAGGCTGAACTTCAATACGCCCATCCTTTAATTCCATATAGAAGGCTCCCTCGCCCTCCCCGGTAATGTTGTACTGGATCGAAAGATGATCCTTTATACCGGATGCATCTGCCTTTGCCACGATCTCCTGTGCTTTCTTTACTACTTCTTCATAAGTCATGATAATTCCTCCCATCCTTTGCAAACATCACACCATCCAACGGCATCCGAAGCCTTCTCCAGCTCTTCCGGAGTGAGCTTTACGGATGTAAATTCGTTTCCTCCTGCAGGATGAACATATTCAAACCTCTTCATGGATACATCAAGCCATACCGGAATATCAGCGGGTACGCCAAACGGACATACCCCGCCCGGGACAAAGCCGGTCATTTCAAAAACCCTGTCTCTTGGGATCATACTCGGCTTCGTATGGAATAACGCTTTAAACTTGGAGCTGTTCACTCGCCCGTCTCCGGCCATGACGACCACCACAGGCTTATCATCTACGATAAAAGATAATGTCTTCGCTATCTCCGCCTCGGTGCAGCCGATCTGCTGTGCAGCGTGCTCCACAGTATCAATCGTCTCTGAATGTTCTGTGATTCGATCCTCGAAACCTTTAGCTTTCAGCCATTCATATACTTTCTCATTTTTCACAGTTTAATACCCCTGCAAATCTACTATCATTCTGACCCCACCCTACAGGACCCCCATATCCCGAAGGATCTTCATGGTCTCCGCAGAACTTTTGTGATGGATCCCTGTACCGCCGCAGACTCTCCAGGCTTCAATATTGGGAAGGAGATCGTCTACAAGAATGCAATCAGGACCGGTACAGAAGTTTTTCTTCTCTTCCTTAAAACATATATTGATAACTATGTCTTCTGAAAGAAGACGCCGTACCCATTTTGCCTTATCCTCGGCGGCGTCTTGAATCCCTCTTTTCGGCTTGGGAATGCCTGTCAATATCTGACAGTCTTCCCGGAGCTTTCCATAGACTGCATCAAACATTTCCTTCGCGCCGGGCATCAACTCCAACTTGTCATAATAATGCTCGACTTCTCTTATCTTTTGCCACATCTCTTCATCAGACGTCTTGTCAGCCTCATCCTGCTTCAGGATATGAAAGCCTGCAAGTTCTTCAACTCCGCGGTCGAAATCGGCAAGAACGCCGTCCATGTCAAAATATACTTTCATCTGTACCTCCTGTACGAGCCGCCGAAGACGCTTCCTCCGACTCATTTTCACTTGCTTAATGAGTCAAAGGAAGCGTCCCTGCTGACTCAAATCCCCTTGCCCGCCCTCGTCCGTCAGTTGACAATAGGTAGTGATCATACACCGTAAATGTACACATGTAACAATGCTGAGCGTACATTTTCAAAAGGGGAGTCGAACCCCGCATGTGCTCGCCATGCTACCTGGAGTGCGATTCATTCTCAATCGCAAGAGATCATGCCCACCCTGCCAGACTACCATCAAAATCAGAGCAACTCTGTCGTCCAGTTCAGGCCCTGAATTGTTTCATCAGTTTCTCTCAATTCCTTTGATAATCCATCAACCTCTTTCTGAAGGTCCGAAACAGATATCGTACTGAGAATTCTTATCTCCGTCTTTGAATAACGAGACACCTTCTCACTTGCAATATTAAGAAAACTTCTCATAATGCCTATCTTCTGTTTAAGACAGTCTCTTTTTGCTATCAGATCGGTGAGTGTCATATCTCCGCTCTTTGTTTCGTTATTCGTATGGTTAATACGAGCAATAAGTTCCTCCAGTCTCTCAAAATCCTTGTTGAGTTCCTTGAGCAATTCATCAGGATCTTCTGACGGCTTTTCACCATCCTGAACCTTGGCGTTATTATTCAGTCTGCCACCAAGTTCCGTAATCCTGCGTTGTAAATCCGCTCTTTCTGATAATGCTGTTGCTAACTTCATTTTCTTACCTCCTAATCCTCAAGAGTCACTGGGGACGGGTCTTTCGACTCGTTAATCAATATTCTCAATATACCTGCATTTCGGGAAGGAAGAACAGCCATAATGGATCCCAAGAATCCATTACTCATTTTCTTTCTTTGGTTTTAAAAGATAGGCACACCCCCTACCCATTGTATTTCATGATCAGTCTTTCAGCCTTTACAAGATAGCCGTATCCCAGAAGATCCGCTTTCTTTAAGCTTTTGAGTTTAAGGAAATCTTCGCTCGTCAGTTTTTCCCGGTCAAACACTTCCGGATCTGTGATCTTCTCAAAAGGAGTTTCCGTCAGTAGACATGCCGCCATATATATCAGCTTCGGAGCCATCCTTGCGGCTTTCTCCATGCTGAATCCCTTTGTAAAGATATGATTCTTCACTCTGTCTACACCCTCCAGATAATTGGGAAAATCTTCCTCCATAACCTTTCCTCTTGATCCTATGCAAAGCGCAGCATTGATCGAATCCATCAACGCTTTTTGCGGAGTACAGTCAATCCTACGATATGCGATCTCCGTCTCGGACATTCTCATGTACGTACTCAAAACACAACCAAAATCATTAAACTCATCGACCAACGTATTTACGTCAAAGAATTGTTTCATCACTTCAAGGTTTTTCTTTCCAAACTCTATCCCTGTCGTATGTGGCGCAAACGCTGTCAGTTTATCGCCAAGGATGCAATCGACCGTAGGAACACGTACAATAAGGTTCTCCCCCTCGGTCAGCAGAATTTCGTTTTTAATCTCCCTTCTTGTGGTCTTTTGATAATGATTTTCTTCAAACAGAACATCTAGCAGAACATACAGCGTGTCAGGTGCATTGATCTTGGAATTGTAGATAAACTTAAAGTGGCGTTTTTCCATGTTCCCTTTCTTAGTACGCTCCTGTTCACCTCCGTCTACGAACGGAAAAATCGCCTTTGCCTTTTCGATATACCCATCAATGTCCGTTTCCGGATCTACCATGATGTCGATATCCGTTGATAATCTCATCGGCCTCGGAAGCAATAACATAAGGCTTGTTCCGCCTTTAAATGTAAACGGAAGACCAACCTTTACTAGTGCTTCCAGTAATCCGAACGCAAACAAGGTGCGCTCTATGAGAAGCGGATCACGATTGTTTTCTTTTTGTATCTGCCGGATATGGTCTTCGCTGTAGTTTTCTTTTATGATCATATCATTCCTCCGTATGCAACTGCAGGTATTTCTCCAGACATTGTTTGAATTTCTCGCCGGCTCCTTTTCTTTTCGCATAACGCATCATCGTCTTCTGATCTATCAGATACCGCTCAAATGCTTCCGTAAATATCGTATTGTATTCCGCCCCGGAAACCACGCGGGAAAGCAGCTTATCTACTGTAATGTCCACAAGTATCTTTTCCAGCCTGCTATTCCACGGTTTTTCCGTTCCTTTCGGGGCTTCCGACGGGAGTCTCAGAACCACGATCTGGTCATCCGTAAGGTATCGGTTATATTCTTCATACCTGGGCTTTAACATGACCCTCCCCGGATAATCACCACGCAGGGTATCAAACACAAAATCGATCATATCATTCTCTACTGACACAAAAATCGTATTATGTGCGAAAAGATGATTCACAAATGCGTTCATCTGTGTAAGTTCAAAGATTCTGAAATCTATAGAAGGGTACTCTTCCTGTATCTTTGCCGCCACGCCCGATGCAGCTTCCGAGTATTTATGTACATAACTTCTTCGTTTTTTATCGGCTGCATACTGATCTCTACCGACATGGAAAATCGATCCATCCGCTACCGCTTTTCTCAGCGCATACTCGAGCGCATACTTATTTTGCTTGCCAAATCTTGCTTCATAAGCATCGTAAAAATCTCGCCGCGAAAATCGCTCTTCCGTCATCAGATCGTCCATTGTCGCAGGATTCATGACATTCCCCTCTTCTTGTACACGTTATCGGCAGTAATTTATGTTTACTGCCACTCTCGTGCATATTATAATTCGATGATAATCGTCTGTCAATCACAAAAACGGCAGTTATTTGTGTTTACTGCCGTTTTTGTGCGAACCATAAAGGACTGTTCATTCTGACTCCCAGACAATATGACAAGTGTCGCGTTATGATCAGATATCTATTCCCTTGGGAGTCGGAAGGGACGGTTCTTTCGACTCGTTAATCTATATTCTCAATATACCTGCATTTCGGGAAGGAAGAACAGCCATAAAACTGCTTCCCTGCGCGCTCACCTTTTGTTGCAGTTCTTAGCACAAGAGCATTCCCGCAGCGCGGACAAGTTTTCTCCTGTGGTATGGGCTCGAACTCTGAACCGGCAACATCCACTTTATCAAGCTTTTCCGACGTTTCATTATTCTGATCGCCGACAGACTCCGGTGCCTTCGCTGCAGCTTCCTGTGAAATGTCTGACTCATTAGCAGATTGGGGTTCTTCTCCCTGATCAGCGGATTCCACGCTCTGGAGCATTTCCCGGTATTTTCTGACATAATCAGATCTGTCCGAAATATTCTTGTCCAGGAAAAACTGTGCAAGCGATTCCATCTCAGAAACAGAACTGTTTTCATTGTCGGATTTAGCATCCATATCTTTTATAAACTTCACAAGCTGATCTGCCCGAATAATCTTGCTCTTAATATCCTTTGGCGCATACCTTGCATTTAGGATCGTTTTCGGATTGGCCAGCACTACAATCGGTACATAATTGCTATCAAAGTACTTATTAAAGAATAGTTTCGCAATGAAACCTTTTTCTTTTTCCCGTATTCCTTTAATAACAACCCTGTGCCGCTCATTTTGTGTTATGGGCGAATAGATACCCTCTCTGGTTTTTCTGCCATAGTACTCATATTCCCTCACAAAAGAGCCGTCGTTATTGACTGTGATATTACCGATGAGGTTTTTACACTCTATAACGTATTCGTGCTTTTTAGTTATGACCAAAAAATCGATCTGTGCGCCATTACCGTCTGATTCAAGATAGATATCGTGTAAAACGATCATATCCATCCCGGAATTCTTGAGTTCAAAAATAATATTATTCTCGCCCACCAGTCCGGCTTTTGCATACCGAATCTGTTCATCAATCTCCTTTTTGAGTCTACCGGACGCCTTCTCCGAAAGTGCCGTCATGTCAGCAATAAACTTTTCAGCATCACTATCTTCCTTCATGAACACCGGCCCGGTTTTCTTCGAAAACAAACCCATATCTATCCTCCCGCGTTAATCGGCCTCCCAGTCAAACAATTTTATCGAGCCGCTGGGGAAGGTTCTCACGACTCGTTTTCACTTGCTTGGCGAGTCAAAAGAAGCATCTCTGATGGCTCGTGATCATTGTAGCAGCCTTTGTTAGAGCCTGATTGTTTCGATCACCTTTTCTGACTGATCTGTGAGCGTTCCATCTTCTGTAAGTATAGGTGTATCAATCAAAGATTTAATGCTCTTTGCTAGAGAAAGTGCTTTTACAACAGTTTCCTGTGAATTCTGAGAAAACTTCGAGTAGTCAACACCTTCGGAATCAATAATATCTTCCAGCCTCAATATCTGAGGAATAAATCTCACATCAAGCCTTGAAATAAACGCATAGAACATATTTGCACGGCGTCTGATGGCATCGCATTTAGATGAAATAAGACAGAGCTCAGCCTCTATTTCGTCAGCCTTTGCCGCATTCTCTTTTGCAAGATCAAGCTGCTTTGAAGCCTGAGCCTCAGTAATAAGACCCATAACAAGAAGCGCCGGCCCTACTACAAGTCCACCAAGAACGGCTGCTCCACCAGCCATCCCAAGCCCTCCTGCCGCAAGAGAACCACCCCCAAAGAAGGCTAGAGTCGCATTAGTCGCAGCAGCTCCACTCAAGGCTGAGATCGCAGTTCCGGTCGATGCCGCTCCGAAAACTGTTGCTGCACCATAAGCTCCAAGCGCAGTCAATGCCCCGCCTGCAATTCCGGCCGAAGCACCGGCAGCTACCTCAAGCACCAGTTCCCTTATTTCTTTAAACTCTACAAGCGATTCCTTGTCCACATGCATTTTTCTTAATTCTTCAAGCCCAATTGAGTCTATGAAATTCACATTTTTCAGCTTTTCAAAGGCATCTACAAACTTACGCATACTATTAACAAGTATATCTACCTTAATTTCGCCAAGTCTTTTGAGCGAATTACTACAGGTCTCTCTAGAACTCTTAGCATAGTTCGTTGCAGCTTCAACCCGGCTTGTAGCATCATTATTAATAATTTTTGCTTCCCTTGTGTCAATTACGCCCTTAACTGTCTTTCCGGCACCAACGGCGCCAGATGCTAAGATTGCAGGAACAACAAGAAGTAATGGTAATGGCATTTCACATTCCTCCTTCTTTGTCTTTGAGAAGTTCTGCAACAGCTTCTTCCATCACGGATTTTCTGTCACCGAGTTTTTCAAATATCGGATAAATATCATTAAAAGGTCTGGGGCTTTTTTTCAATTCTTCAAGTTCACTGTTTATTTCTTCTATAGCATCATAATAGTTCACCATCTCCGAAAGAAGTGTTTCACTAATCTTCACCTTTGACGCAGCATACTTAACAAGTTCCTTTTCTTCGGATTTATAACCGCCTACCTCAGCCATAACAAGAATATCCCAGAGGAGCACTTTTCTATCCTGGATTGTTACATCAGGCTGCTTTATGATTTCTGCTATTATGTTCCCCATCGTCACTTTTATTGAGCCAAGGTAACCAAAATCCTTTTCGTTCTCCCTGACCAGTTCATCTATTCTGAGCTGGTCCTGTTCATAATAATCATTAAAGTCAGGATCGAGTTCTGCGCCTATCGAGACAAACTCTGCCTTTTCGTTATCTGTTACCTCTTTATCCGCTATAATAAGGCAATATATAAGTTTTAAAAAATCCCGTTTAGCGTTGTATTCGATGACTTCTACCGGATTCACTTTATCATTGATCGATTTTACTGCATTTCTAAATGCTTCTCCTGCCTTGTTCCATCCATTCATAAGTCCATTTTTTAACTGCTCCATTGTCTTACTTGCGTCAAACTTCTGACCAGACTCACTTGGTTTTTCCTTGTCAACATTAGAATTATTATCCATTTAAATATCCCCCTATAAGTTGAAAGCAATATCTGAATTCATTATACTATCAAACTCATCCTTGTTAGTGAATTGAGAGTCATGATTCATATACCTTTGAAGCGTTACATTTGCCATAATATAGCCATCTACATCATCTGCGAGAGCTGCCTCATCCATATCAGAGAAACACTTTTGAAATACTGAAAGATGCTCAGAAAGATAATTATTTACTATTTCATTCAGTTGATCCCGCTCGATTGCAATTACCGCAACTATTCTGTCCCGCTCAGCCTCAATCTCTATTCTACGTTGACGCTCCTCTATTGCCTCTGAAATATACTTCTGCGTCATTTTGAATGCCGCAGTAAGGCAGGCAACCGAAATTGAAAGTATCACGGCTCCTACGCAAGGATTGAACTTACCTGCGGTTGAAGAAGCAGCTGCGCCATCTTTTCCGAACATGCCACAAAACTTATCCAGTCCAGCTCTGGCATACTTGATTGCATCCCCGTTCCCTACGATTTTCTCGATTATCTCTATATGCTCAAGGTCCGGTTTAATATGGAATAACGAGAGTATATCACCAATTGTCGCAGAAAATCCGGATTTCCCAAGAAGCTCTATGAACCCTTCAAGAGTAACTTCCCCTTTTATCAACCTGATCACGGCTGCTGCCGCCTTTTTTCCTGTTTCTAAAAGCTGTCTGCCAAAGCTCTTCTCCTTCAGCTTTTCAGCTTCTATTGAATCATTATTGTCAATTGCCACATCTACAGATACTGTTATAAATGATTCAACAAACCTGACAGCGGCACTCTCTCCAATGCGGTCGATCAGTTTTTGTTTGAATTCCTTGAAATCCCGAGATTTTTCGCCCGTCTTATTCTCGCCTAAAAAATACTCTTTCAGCGCATCAAAAACATAGAAAATGTCTGATATTATATTATCTTTGACATTTTCTCTCGCTGCAGCAAAGCCCTCTTGAATCGGATCTTTGGCCTCTGCACCAAATTCAGATTGAAAAGATGCGTCAATAGACATTATCTACTCCTCATAATGTACGCTAGCGAACCTTGGCTGTGGAATCGCCTCTTTCATTTACAAGTATTTCTTGAAAGTATCCCGCATCTTTACGGCCGTATCTATTGTTCTATTCATGAGATCATCATAATTTGAGTGATCATCAAAATTCAGCCCCTCAATACGATATTTAATACGGGATGCCTTCTTACCATCGAGCCTATCCCAGATCAGCTTAAAGCCAAGCATCCCTTCTATTTCTTCTTTGTGATCTTCAAATGTGTCAAACAGATCTTTATTATCATTTATATAACACTCGACAACGATGCGTCCATCCTTATTAACTAGATCGATGGTAATATGCGCATCACTGGACCCCATCGCTACATCATACCAGTGATCAGTTGTAGCTTTTCTAAGATTAAACGGCTTACCGCGAGCAATGACAACCTGATTAAAATGTTCCCAGAAAGCCAATCTTTCGCCCTGACTCTTATTCAGATCACCGTCATCTGTCTTCGCCTTGCTTCGTTTGACAAAATCATTCGGTTTCTCAACAACCTCAAACTTTGGCGCCGCATCGGAATCGCCTATCTTGTACGCATGGATCTCAATTAGGAAAAAGTTCACATCATTGTTAGTATTATTGTTCAGCCATTCAATAGCAGCACGATGCTCTTCCTTAGCCTCCTTCACAATCCAGATCATTACCTTCGCATTCACCCCAGATGCATAGGTTATAATTTTTCCAAGATGATCATGGTTGGTGCCTTCCAGCTGGTTTTCAACGATTACAGTAATTCCGGAAGTCTCATCCCTCGCAACAATATCGCATCGATATGGTCCGACATACACTTCCTTGTCCACATCTGTCAGCGTAAGCCCAATAATGTCATTCAGATATTCAAGATTTTCATCTTTCGCGAGCCAATTTGAAAAATCATATTGCTCATGCTTCCAAAGTTCTCTGACATCAACCTCCGTCAGTTTCCCGATATTTGCCATATCACGGTCTCCTATTCCAGACTTTAAACTATTCATTGTTCAAATCAATATACTCTTTTAAATTTTCTGCAATCTTTTTGATTTGTTTCCCTGGAGAAATCTCAAATATTTCTCCATTCAAATTTTACAGAATATAAATATCATCGAAGTAAGTGTCTTCTATTACATAACAATCTGATAGAAGACTACCATAGGGTTTTTTTGCCTCCTCCGTAACGTTTACGACATTAATTCTCTCTGATCTACATATACCTGTTAGTTCGTGACTACCAAAAGATACCTCCCCATAATTCAAGAGATAAGCTCGATAATCCTCTGAAAACCTAACTCCCAGTTGGTTCTCAATCATTGGTGCCTGCCACTGTTGCAATGTCGTAATATTACTGTAATGTTTTTGTAATATTTGTAACATTTTTTTAACGGTGACAGGCACGTTTTTTCCCGTTTATAATTCTTTACTTGTTCTATAATTATCATACCGATCTCGTATATATTCACCCAACGTTTTTGCATAAACATAAAGTCCTATGTTATCCATTGCTTCCTCTAATTCATTTTTGGCTTCTTCTTCGCTCAATACTATTTTACTGGAGATATACATGGGTTCTTTTTCCATATCCTTAAAATACAGCTTACTATTCCCATTTTCCAGAATCTCTTCTTTATCTATCACAAGATTAAATGCCATATTCACAGAAAAGAAATTTACTTCTTTTCCGCATATTGAAACCTTTTCCTGCTCTAAAAAGGTAACTATCATCGTATTATCACTAGGCATTTTATCTCCAACAAACGAAATATTATTCATTGACATAACCTTTCGGTTACTCCTTAGAACCTTATTCTCAACCAAAGAAAAATATAGCCGTTCAACGAAAAGATCATCATCCTCAATATCTTTAATAGTCGATGGCAATATTTGAATTTCCAACTTCTTTGAAAGTTCTTGTAATTGCTCAAAGAATATCACATTGATCAAAAAATAATTAAGTATATTTTCTACTTCCTCGCTTTTTACCTCTGTATTAAACATTTTCTTTGAATAAAAATATAGCGTATTAAAGTAGTCTATAAGCTCATCAAGGCTGCTTGCCTCTAAGTATTTTGCATTATAGTTCAAGTTTACTTTCTTTTCTTTAAAATCATAAACTATTTTGATATCAGCTCCTTTTTTATCTATAGTTTCTAATACTGTCTTGCCTTCCAATTGTTTTTTTATGAATCTGAGAGTCCTTTTCCCTTTATCTGTTTCAACATCAATACTAACGGGTAATTCGTAGGGATATATAACACCATTTGTTATATTATTGCTCGCCAATGGATATTGACTATTTCCATCCTTTAACGAGATGCTTATTCCACTAATACCATCAACAGCAGTTGGTATTCCTTCCTTCGTAGCTTTTTCAACTGCAGCAACAAATTTGTTATACTTCTCTACATCTTGAAAGCTTAGATTTGCTGTGAGTTCTGGACTTCCTTCATCAAATAAAATCCTTAATTTATTAGCCACTTTTACCAATCCTTTCTTATATCATCCAAAACAAGTATCTTACTTATAAGAATGCACTTATCCTTGCTAAGTCCTATATCTTCACCGGACATATCCATAATATGCTCTATCAATGCAAGTTTCTCTGAATAGTTTGGGACAATAATATACTTTATATCTTCGTATTCAAATTTGAGCCAAATTGGTGAATATGATGAAATCTCTATATTCTTATTGATTGCTGCAAGATTGTCCTGTATCATCTTCTTTGCAATCACTTTTTCAAGGTTCTTTTCAAGAAGGAACTCTTCATCAGGTATGAATCTCCATTCCTTTTCATCATGAAAATTTTTTTCTAATGATATTGGTTTTCCGTCGATGCTCCTTTTCATGATTCCACGAAGAGGTTTCATAAATGCCAAGCGTGCAAGTAGATCATCAACAAAAATGTCATCCACATCATCTCTGCTCATAATATGATTAAACACTCCTCTAAAATCCCGTAGAAAATCTGACTCACCATTAATATACAGCACTGGTTGGAGGCCATGATTTACACTCCAAGGTTTCGCAAACCCAATAGCAAACTCTCCATAACATTTGGTGTGAGTATTAAAATCATTTTCATCAAGACTCTGCAGTTTCTCTTCACCAACAGAACTATCGCTCTCAAAATGTACATCAAACTTTTCAGTCAATTTATGCAATGGTATATCACAAAAGCATTTTTGTAATACTGCGATTTCTTTTATTTGTCTATTCAACGAATCAGACAATCCCATATACTCCACATCTTCAATACAATATCGCGGAAAAAGAGCACAATTATCTATCGCTTTGAATAAAAAATCGCGCTGTTTCATGAAATGGAATAGCGTATTAGCGCTCTGTACATAGTCATCTTTATACTCAAGATTTACAACATTCTTCATATTTTTCTTATTGGCTCTTCTAATCTTTCTGTTTTGATGTCTAATTATGATATCAACCTGTGGATTATTCTTAAAACTTTTTCAAATAGAATATCGTATAATATTCCAGCAGTATCTTTTTCTGAAAACATATGCATAACTCCATTGATTTCAAGTGCCATTGCATCTAAATCATCATGCATATATTTGTTTCTTATAACTCTATAACAGCAATCGAATGCCCTCTCCTTATTCTCTTCAACCGTGCCGTTTAAAAATGTATATTCGTCCAAGGAGATCTTGTTCTCATCATACAATCTCCTAAAAATCTTATATAACGGCGAATGATAATCATCCATGATTGAACGAAATATATTCTCACTTATTTCGAAGAACATGAATAATGCAGGGAAATTCTCATCTAAATCCCTTAGTCTTATGCAATCACTTAACCTATCCCCATAGAAATGGGAATTCTGCCATATTCTTTTAATTATATCCTCTACAAACAATTCCTTTGCTTCAAGTGATTGCTCATTATCACTCATATATCTAAACCTCAAAAAACACTTTCTTAAAAACCAACTGTGTGAAGCAATCATCCACTTGCTTTGCTATATTCTTTGATTCAACCAGCGTTCCAAGTTCAATGTTTCCCTGCTGCCCGTGATAGGACAAATTCGCAGATGTTATTAAGGTCTGCTGCTGGTCAACGGAAATAACCTTTGCATGAAGCGCAGCCATTTTATCGTCTTCCTGATGATAGTTATATATTTTCAGAAACCGTCCTTTGTACCGAAGTATCTTATCGAATCCGGGTTGCTTGTCAATATCGTTCACAAAGAACTTAACGAATACTCCTCGCTGGCTTTTAAGAACGATTGTATCGATCAGTTCCGAGAAATACGAAGATAAGGAATATCCCGTGATCAGGATATTTATTTCCGCTCCATTTATCATCGACTGAACCACATTCATTGTGGTTCTCGCATTGATAGAAAAAGACGGAGGTGCCGTGACCACGAGCGATACCTTTTCTGCCTCGGATACATTCAAAGCATCGATAATCGTTCCTATGATGTCATCGCAATGTGCATAGGATAATTCCGGGCAACTACGCTTCAACATTGATGCAGCATTAGTAGTTCCATTTGCCACATCACTTTTGACAGTATTTAATAATATCTCTTTGTTTAGATTTCCACCTGGCATAAGTCACCTACTAATTCCTTAAAATATGAGCATTCCTCACGTCCCGGAATAGGAACAACAAGACCTCTGTCAAGCATCCTATTTCCGTTCTCACACGCCGTCTCAGATATCATGCAGCATGAATGGCAGGCAGCACCGTTTGAGTTTTTGCCAGCCGGCAAATTACTCATGCATTCCGGGTCATTCGTGCAAACAAGAGCTTCTTGGAAAGCATCTCGCATAAGATTAGTCATCTGATCGATATTGCCAAGTTCAACCAGACCGCCAAGTGATCCTTCCTTGTCGGAGCTTCCCGTGTAGAGCAGAATGCCGGCCATTTTATCACCAAAGTAGATTCTTTCTCTAATGGCTGAAGAAGAATATCCCGATGACATAGACATCTGCTTAATCATCAGGTGAGCAAATGTGTGCATCAGAACATAAACCGCATTCCTCACAACCGTGATTGTCCAACCTTTTGACTCGCAAAACTCTCTGTAAGAATCGGAGTATTTTTCCGACAAGCCTTTTACTGCAGGTGAGTCGAGCCACGCCGCAATCGTATCTTTATTAAATTCTATGAAGATGCCCTCGCCATTTACCTCCGCCGCAGGCAGCCAGCGTTCTTGCTTGCCTTTGCTTAATGCTACGACATTCGGCTGCTCATCCGCATCCGGATCAGGAGCATCTACTCTTGTAAATCCAAGAAGAACTCGAACCTCTCTAAGTCTGGTCACTCGGATGATGCGGCTGAAGTACTTCTGCAAATATCCAGGCAGAGCGTCCTCTTCAGCCTTGAAGTGCTTCTTGTTTGATTCATATGCAGGGTCATTGTGGTGTGTGATGGCGTTATATTCCATCTGTTTGATTTCAGTGAACTCTTTGATATTGCTCATGCGACGTTCAAGCGCATCATTAAACTCATCCCTTGAGTAAGCAGAGAAATACATCTCATATATTTTGGTTATTCCATCGTCTCCCATAAGCTGCTTTGCAAGCTCTATATCACGCAGATGTTCATCGATCAGGTTATACAGCGGATTGATCCACGGCGGTATTGAGATGGCGCTTCTGCTTACCGCAAAATAAACATTTGATGCGCCTCGTTGCGAAGGAATAACGGGCTTGCTGCATCTCTGGTTTTTCACATTCGGTCTGAACGGATGATGTCCAGGGCAGGCAACACCGTCGAAATTATCTCGCTGTGTTGCACCGCTCATACTGCGTTTTACACCACAGGAGCATTCTACCCACATATCCGCAAGCGTGGAAGTATTACCTGTCGAATACATCTTTAAGGTGCCATTGCAATCAGACTCACCTCTGTGTACCCACCACTTCCAAGGGAAGTCTGCCATGTGACCATCCTCGCAGATCGTGATAAAACGAGACGGATATGCAGGTCGATGGCACTCAGGGCAAGTGACGCCATACTTGAGATACTTATCCAAGTCAAAATATTTTCTGGCATCAAACAGCTTGCCGCATTTTAAATTAGAGCATACGTGCCAGTATGGGAAGGTCACAACAGGAACATCACCCGAAAAACTTGTCCGAGGCATATAAAAGCAATCAACGCCCAAGTATGACGCAAGCCTGCCGTCGATTATTTTTTTCCCCTTCTGTTTCCAGTAGGAGATGTCAAGAATCGTAACCGAGTCCTTTACCGCATCGACTACCGAGCCGGGGCCAAAGGTGGTTATGATTTGGTTTGGACGTAACTCTCCAAGTTTATTATTATCAAAAGCCATGTCAATCCTCCGTGTAATAGAACATATTCGCAGAACTCTCGACCTCACGCATGGAACGAAGTGTAGCTTTTTCGTTCTCATCGTACGGCTGGTCATACGGATTCATCAACCTGTTATAGCGTTCAGTTCCAACAACGTAATACCGCAGCGGTTTCGTCTGCGCTGCCTGAAGTTTCCACCAGTCAATGAAGCGGTCAATTTCTTCCTCTGCATCTGCTCGTGCTGACGGCTTGATGATATTAAGCCGGTCAATTATCAGCTTCTTTACAGAAGCAAGCTGCTCCGTGGTTAGTGAGCCAATAGCCGCCGCATCCGGATTATTTGCCATGTTCGGGAAGTTCAAGCGTATTGCTGATATTATCAGCGCGTGCATAACACGGTCTCTTGCTCTGGCAGAGAACGGTGTTGCCGTTGTTCCTTCGACAAAACGATAAAGCTGCGAATGATAGCCTGTGAAATTCTCATAGTGCGATAAGTCACGCGGACGGTACGCATTGTAGAGCGTAACCACAAGTCCTGGGAATGCACGACCGATACGACTTGTTGCCTGGATATATTCCGAGTTCTGTTTCGGCTGACCAGTCACAACCATCAGTCCAAGGCGATCAACGTCCATACCAACAGCAATCATATTTGTGGCGATAGCCGTATCCAGACAGTCTTTTGAAGCACAAGTCGTTTCAAGCTGATTCAGCTTTTCCGGAATCTTGTACGATGACATACGGGAAGTAATCTCCACGTTGTGGTTCAGATACCGCTGCTTGTCCAAGCCGTACTTATTCTTGATACGATATATTCTCTTCGGAATGTCGTCTTGTAAAAGTCTGACTGCACCGCCGAGTTCTCGGATACTGTTGAAATAACCAACAAGAGAATAATACGGGTCAATCACATCCTTGTACTCATCCTGCAGGGAATATGTGTATGCAGCCTGCAGGATAATGGCATAAACACGCAGCAAGGCGGTCTTTACAGACTGACCAGGCGCGCAGACGCCCACATATTTTCGGAACGGATCATCCTCTACGGAAATTTCTCTGATGAAGAAACTGTCTCCGATTTCAAAGCCGTTCGGCGGGAACTGCGTTGTATTCTCTCTTGCATAAAGGCATCTGGTCTGCGCCTCTGCATTCTTGATTGTAGCTGTTGAAACGACATACTTCGGCTTAATGCCATCGTGAATGCACATATCCTCGATAATCGTTTCATAGGCACCGTAAACCGTACCAAGCGGTCCCGTTATAAGATGCAGCTCGTCCTGCATAATCAATTCCGGCGGCAGGAATGGTCTAATATTGACCATCGTTGACGCAGGCAAAGAAGCTGTTTTATTGTGGCGTCCGTGTTCTGCTCCAATCGCAACATAACCATCTCGGCTGCATTTTCTGTCCACTCTGCCAAAGATCGCATTCGTATTCACATCCCAAGGCAAGCGCGCAAATTTATCAACGGTCGACAGAATAATAGTCGGACACTTGGCGTATATTTCTTCATCGACAAGATAAACCGGAATCGGTATTCTGTCGTTTTTGTATCTATAAAACTGACAATCCCGATCAGAACAGAAAATCTCGATGGACTTCTTGTCAGTGTCAATATTAAAGTTCTCTTCTTTGAGAGGTTTTCCGCAGAACGGGCAGGTTAGAAGCTGTTTATAGACATGGTTCCTTGCGCTTCTTGCAGCCTGTGGATTATCAGCCTTTTCAATAAACTCATCGAATTTGTTAGGCGTTACTCCGCCTCCTACCCAGAATCCAATGCTGATAGGCTCTTTGCCAAACTGTGGGTATGCCTGCCGCCTGATCATTTCGGCAGCAAGCACCATCTTGGTAATACGGTCTCTCTGCTGTGTGGTGAGCAAACGGAGCGTATATCGGAGTATAACGGTCACGCCACCATCTCGATTGTAATCCTCTCCATCAGACGCTCTGAGCCTTCTGTTGGCGATTACGAACGCCATAAGGCCAAGGTAGGCCTCTGTTTTACCGCCGCCTGTAGGAAAGTAAAGCAGGTCAACGACCTCACGGTCTTTATGTTTCGGATCAACGATTCCGGCAAGATTCATTAGAATAAAGGCAATCTGGAACGGACGCCATCCGAAGTTATTATCAGGATTTTTTGGATTAATGAAATCCTGGAAATTGCACTCTGTTCCGCTCCCGTGCTTCTTTGCGTAGCCCTTGATGCTATTCTGCAAGAAGATTACACGGTTCATAAAACAGAAAGCCTCAAATGAGGTGTTGTCATTCTCAATAATGCTGATGCCTTCACGGATACGCTTCAGAGCATCCTGGCAGCGGTCAATGACCTTGTTTCCAATCTTGTCCTTAAAATCAGGATTGCTCATCCTTGTGTTTCCGAGAAGTGTAGAGTTGATCCACTTTTCGTAGGATTCAGCCAGGGTATTAAGTTTACCGATGGTTTCTTCCTTTTTCGATTTTACAGACATGGTAAATGTCGAGAAGAAGTATCGGTCAAATCCATCCAAAGCAGCGCTGACACCTGGAAATTCATACTCAGGTATAAACGCTGATTTCACATATGTCGTTCTGCCGTCAACAGGGTTATCCCAAACTGCGGCGCAGCCACGTCCACGTCCCATGATCGGGCGCTGCTCAAAATAAAACTCATCAGAGGCAAGTATCTCTCTACAAATATGCTCTGCGATAAACGCGGCCGAGCCGTCTTCCGAATAAGCCTTGATTTCCACTTGGAACATGATGGCTTCTGCGCTGTTGGCAGGATTTTTTCTCTTATTAATGACATATGCCGTTACAAGAGAATAACCGCCCTTCAAAGGAATACGAGACACGTGAACATGGACATTGGAGTCGCAGACAAGCTGGTAATCCTTCGTTCGAGTAAAATCTTTAAACTGAACATGAACCGTTTCTTCCATTGGCTGGCGTGTATATATGGCGCGGCTATGTTCTTTTTCATCCTTGCCGGTATATTTCTCAGAGGACTTTACATAGTCTCCCCAAGTCACATCAAGATTGATACTCTCAGTATCGCTTCGAATGTAGAAACTGATACCAATAGACGAAGGCAGTTGAAAGTGTGTGGTGGAAATAGGCTCGTTGTCGTCATCCTCACCAGCCGTAAAATCCTCGCCATCCTCAAATGCCATATCAGCATCAACTTCCTGCTCTCCGGCGCCAGAGTAATCCTCATCATCGCTTTGAATATCGAGCATACCCACGAGATAGGCATAGCGTGGATTCTCTTCAAGAACCTCTTCCTTTTCTCTGGGTCCGATAAGGTCAGTTCTTATGGCATCAATGATTTTCTGCCTGACCTCCGAATACTTAAATCTGTCAGCCATTATGCCTCCTCCTTCACGGCATGAGCCGTACCGAGTGTATATTTACAGGTATTACCAAGATGAATGTTGTCATCTGAAATCAGCTTGTACTCCCAAGGCTTATGATCCGGGTCTGCCGTTGACGCAAAGCGACACCACTTTATGCCTTCTCTTGCCTTTGATACGACCTCATCCGATGTCACTTCATTCAGAGCCTTGACCTCAACCATAAATTTTCCGGCAGTAGTTTCCACAAGAAAATCTGGATTATACTGCTGACCGGCTTTCCAGAATAAGCCCAACTGATTAAGAGGAGGCTTGATCCAACGGATAACGTCCGGGTCTTCTTCCAAAATAATGGAGAACTGACGCTCCGTGTCGCTGTCGAAAGCATTCGCCGGATAATATGACTTCTTGTAGCCGGTAAATAGATACTTCTTGATGTTGCTCTTGTCAGTGAACGGCTTATCGTACTTAACCTTTCCATACTCCTTGACGTTCTTTACGAACTTACGGAACAGGATAAGGTCTTTCTGAATGATGTGGACATCCTGTGTTTTTCTATCCATATGCTCATAAATCTGCTTGCGGATATCGGACACGATCAACGAAGCATAGCGGCGAACGATTCTTCGCTTGTTTTCTTCGTCTCCGGGTATCTGGCTCAAATACTGCTCAACCACGTCAATAACAAAATCCGCATCGTCATAAGACAACTCGCTGATGGAATCGAGGAGCATACAAGCAAGCGTGTTCATGGCATCATTGACCTCAAGAATCTGCGCATCCACGACAGAAAGAAGCTGCTGATTGATAGCGTCAAAACGCTCAATCTTAGCCATAGCCACTTCAAAGTCAGGGATTGTGCGCTTCACATCAAAACGATTAAACTTCACCTCCGAAGTGGTCTGGACGAGGATTTTGGGAACAGAGATAGCTTTCGCCGAATACTCTGAAACCGCCTTTACAAACTCGTCCTTTGTAAGAGGCTGTTTCCCGGTTTTACCGCTCGTAGCTGTCTGCGGCTGTTCCTGCGTGGGTGCTGTGTTCTCAGCCGAATCGCCGGAAAGCATTTCAGGATGAAGGTCAAAGAGGGTCATCTGCCCAGGGTCTTCATTCTTGTCCTTCTTCTGAGCAGCCATAAAGTTCTTTACATATTCCTGATAAATCTCAAGCTGCGTTTTCGGATTGCTAACTTCGGCAAAGGACTTCACGCCGGATGCCGTAATCGCAAAATCCAGCAGAGAAAGCTGGTCATCGTCCACAGAAGCAGATACGCCTACGGACTCCGAAGGCTCAACAGTTGTCTTATCAAGATCACGATAACGGAAGATATCACTGCTTTTAATCTCGTCCACAAGTTCTCTGTAGTGATCATGGGCAACGATATCAAGAGAATCTAGGTATTCATTGCCGGTCTGTTCCCCGAACGGAAGTCTTAAGCCACGACCAATAGTCTGCATAGCGAGGATATCGCTCTTTGCCGCGTTGAGCGGGATAATCGTAAAGAGATTATTGACGTCCCATCCTTCCTTCAGCTTATAAACGTGCAAAACGATCTCGACTGGGTTAGAAGGACTCTCTATAGAGAGCAAAAGACGGATGTTTTCTTCCGACTCCTCGCCAGTCTGCTTTGAATGTATTTCAATAACCTTACCCTTATACTTTCCGCCTTGGAAATCATCGCTGTCTATCAGCGCACGGATTTTCTTGGCATGATCCGTATCTTTGCAGGCCACAAGGACAATCGGCTTTACATAATCGAGGTCATTTTCGCTGCAATATTCACGCAGCATAGCCTTGCGATGCTCGTGAAGTGTAAGACCGTCTCTGATTTTCATTTCCTCGATATCGTCCTGGTTATAGCCCGCCATGTTGGAGCGGCCCATAACGACAGGAATTTTCAGATAGCCCTCGACAGCACCACGAGCCAAGTCATACGCATAGATGACATTCGATGTGGTCTTTGGCGTGGCGGTAAACTCAAGGCCGAGAACCGGCTTCAGATAATTGATTGCTTTCATCGATGCCGGGGCATAATAACGGTGCGCCTCGTCCATGCAGATAACGAGATCGTCAAACTGCGCCAATACATCGGCAAAGGAAGCACCCAGCGTTTCCTTGAACTTATGGAAATTGAACTGCGTGTCGGTCTTGCTGTTAAAGATTTTTCCGATGTTGAATATGAAAAGCTGAATCTCAGAAGTCTTCTCAACAATCAGGGTCATCTGGTCATACTTTATGGGATAATTATCATAATTCTCGCCATCGTAAACCTTCGGTCTGCCCATTTCCGCCTCAAGTCCCTTGAAGATATACTTCGGATGGTTCGGATTGGATTCCTTACGCAGCTTGTCATAGATGGTGTTTCCGGGCGCAAGAATGAAGAAGTGCTTATAGCCCTTCGTTTTGTACAGATAATAGATGCTTGCTCCCATTAGACGGGTCTTTCCGATACCCGTGGCCATAGCATAGCAGAAGGACGGGAACTCAAACCCGGCTTTGACCTTACGCTGCTTCTCGCAGTATTCCGATGCGGCTGCCTCAATAACATCCTTGCCGTCCTTCTTGTAGTCACAATGCGAACTGATGGCATCAAGGTAAGAGAGAGCCTCCTCCTGCGGAGTTCTCAGGCTCATTGCGTATTTGATTTTGCTTACTATCTCAGACATTTACTGCACCTCGTTTTCAAAATCGCATTTTTCCAGAAGGTCTTTCGGAATCTTCTTGACCTCGATGTTGTCAGGCAACACCATATCCGACTGAATCTTCGTACCGTAGATCAGAAGAGACTGACCTTCGGCAAGGCGCGCGGACAGCGATTTTATATATCCGGCGTTAATAAACTCCGTAGTGATGTGAATAAACCGTTTCTCAGAAGAGTGACCGTGAAACACATCCTGCGGCTTATAGCGGAAACCCTCAATCTTACAGATCGCCTCACAGAGCATCTCGAAAGTGTAGGACGGATTGATCTGATAAATCGGCAGCTTATCGTTCTTCACGAGAAGACTCGGTGCCAACTCATAGAAGTGGTAACCGCCGCCACCTTGCCAATCTACTTCCTTAGAAATGCCTGTTTTATCTCCATTGATGACATTATCTATTCGAGTCTTACATAAACTGTATGCGTGTTCACCCATTTCAACGCCTATCCATTTTCTATTCATTTTATGAGCAACAGCCATTGTCGATCCTGAACCCAAAAATGAATCCAACACCCAGTCCCCCTCATTTGAAAAGTATTCTAATATCATTTTCAACAAGGCTTCTGGTTTCTTTCCACCCTTAAAACCTACTCCGCCTTCTAATCGACAATTTCCAAATCCACCTGCAAAATCATAGAAATTGCTTACGGGTCTGTGCTTAAGGCTTGATCCGGTTTTTAATTCCTCAAGTCGGTTAAGCGGTATGCCCGAATAGAATTTTCCTTTATTTGCGGTAGCTTTCTTAGGTCCGGAAATATATCTATAACCAAGCCCATCTTCACCAATTCCATAAACTTTGTATAAACAACCTAATCCATCTAGTTCTTTTCGAGAAGAAAGATATAGCTCAAAGAATTCACCCGCACTTGCTTTTACCCTGGATAAAGACCCCGTTGCCCAAGTTTCCTTCAATCCCGTATACGAAGGTTCTTCCTTGACAATTTCGTATTCGTCTGGCTGAAAAATAACAACCTTCTTGTCCCCAAGTTCAACTTCAGTTCCTGCTGATAGTTCGTTCACCTTCCAGATGAATTTTTCAATAGAGTATTCTTCGGTCGGACGATTGACTTTAGCCTTATATCTATCCTTTGCATATATCAAAACTTGTTCAATTACTTTCTGGTAGTCACTATCCTCAGCCAATGTTTTATTAGGATATCTCACCTGAACATAGAAAGACGTAAGGTAATTTGCTCTGCCAAACACCTCATCTAATACGCACTTTAAGTAATGACTTTCAGAATCATCTATGTGACAGCACATGAATCCATCGTCCGCCAACAATTCATGCAGTAACTGAACCCTCGGATATATCATCTGCAGCCACTCGCTATGTTCTAAACCGTCATCGTAATACTCAAAAGCACTTCCCGTATTATAAGGCGGGTCAATATATATACACTTGATTTTCCCAGCAAAATCTTGTTGTAAAGCCTGTAATGCTATTAAATTATCACCATGAATCAACATATTGCCACTCGATAAATCCCCATAGGATTTACTTTGATCTTCGAGTAGTATACGTGGCTCAATGACTTTTTCATCATACTTGCCAACCCATGTTAATTCCAATCTTCCTGTTTTTTGCATAATGATCTCTCCTAAAATTTCAGAACGATGTTAACCAACAGAATCGGGTTAATATCAAACTGTTTTTCAAACTCTGCGATTTCCCGTTCACCATCGACTTTATAGCCTGTACCTTTCTCATGAAAGGACTCCTGCAGCTTTTCAAGCGCCTTGGACTTCTCGGTTATCTTTTTTCGTATGTCTATCTTCTCATAGAAATTATCCGAGGCTTGTTCCTCTTCCTTCAGAACATCGATTTCGGCTTTCATGTCCTGGTATGTTACTATCAGCTGTTCCATCTGGATGCGCTCCCAGTTTTCGATTTTTCTGCGGTTATAGGCTTTGATAGATTCCGACTGTTCCTGGTAGCGTTTAACCATCTCCGTGGTCAGATTGTCGTAAACCTGCTGATAGAGCTTCATCTCAGATTCTGTCGGTGTGAAATAGCGCACATCCATATCGTCGATCTGCTCCAGTTCGGGAACAAGGTCTACCTCATCAAAGTCTATATAGGCTCCTTTTTCATCGCAAAGCAACAATACCGGGAAGAGAAGTTTTGAGGAATCGCAGAAGGCTCCTATAAACAGGATGCCATGCGAACCGAGGACTTTTTCTCCCCAATTATCGACCTTCCAATAGTGTAGACCTCCGTCAACCTCCGGCTCGTCAAAAGCACTCCAGTATTCCACATCGTGCAGATACCTTGCGATATCGGACTTTGTGGTGTCAAGTGCCTGTTCCTTCGCGCTGCTGCTTTCGGTAAGCAGGAGGGAGCGGAGTTCTCTTGCTTTCTTATCCCGTTTTGCGTTCAGCTTGCGATCCAATTTGTCAAAGGCTTTCTTAAACTCCGCCGTGGTGTCGCAGGTCTGATAAATCTGCAATACCATTTTTTCAAAACTTGTGCCTGACTCTAATGCGCCGAGCGCAATATCCGATGCGCCGAACACGCCCTCGAAGAGTTCAAACTTCTTCGATAGGATATCGTAAACACGCTGGTCGGCAGCATTCTGTGTGTTCAGCAGATTGATTGCCACAACGTCATGTTCCTGCCCGTAACGATGGCAACGGCCGATACGCTGTTCAATCTTCATCGGGTTCCAGGGCAGGTCATAGTTGACGACCGTGTTGCAGAACTGCAGGTTCAGACCTTCGGAACCTGCATCCGTGCAGATCAGTATCTTTGCGTTATGGCGGAAGTAATCTACGATAGCGTGTTTATATTCCACGCTGCGCCCATAGTTTGCTTTGCCAAAGTTCTTGACCTGCCATGCCTTGTATATTTCCTTAGTCATGGTGTCATCGAAGTCACCATTGAAGAGAAGAATATCCTCGTCATCGAATCCCGTCTTACGAAGTTCTGCGGCTATGTATTTCTGGGTACGCTTTGACTCCGTGAAGATAACGACCTTCTGAGGGATTCCTTGTTCCTGCTGGTAATCAAAAGCTATCTGTATTGCGGTCTTCAGCGCATTGATCTTTGCGTTTGTCTTGATACGCTTTGCCACATCGATGATGATATTCACCTCGTCGAGTTCAGCCTGGATGAACTGTTTCTGAACAATTGTATCTTCATCCTCGGTCTCCTCAAAACCCGACTCATCAATTTCATCCTCAACATAGCTCCAGAAAAGATCGAAGCCCTCCTGTGCGTTTGCGGACTTGCTGCCTTCATATAGCTTTTCGAGTCTGTTCTTCAGAATTTCAAATGTTTCTATCAAAGCGAAACTCGAAGAAGCGAGCAGTTTTCTGATAACAAGGATGATCAGCCCGCGGTTTGATGTTGGTATGGAGTACAGTAGCTCACGCTTCAAGAAGTCGTTTACCCGCTGATATAATTCAATCTCATCCTGCGACAGGGTAAAGTCCACCGTCTTGCAGGTTCTCTTTTTGAAATTCATATATTTCGCCACATCTTTACGAAGTGTACGGTACAGTACCGGCGAAAGCTCACGCTTAAGGTCAGAGTAATCCTGTCCTTCGATGTAGCGTTTGTTAAAGACTTTCTCACTGCCGAATATACGCTGGTCGATAAAAGAGACCAGGCCGTGAAGGTCTGTCAGCGAATTCTGAAGAGGTGTAGCGGTCAGCAGAATCTTCGGTATGCCCTTTGACAGTTCATACAGATTCTTTGCGCGTTTAGTACCATGAAATACATTTCTCAGGTTATGCGCCTCATCGATTATGATAAAATCCCACTTCACCTCCGGGAACCGTTTCATCAGCTTGGATGAATAATCGTAGGAGGTAAGAACGATTCGGGCAGATTTATTGTCAGTAAGTCTCTTGCGCCACTCTGAACTGTCTTTTTCCACCGTCAGCCTGTCAAGTATCACCGACTCCAGACCAAACTTATCCTCAAGTTCCAGTTCCCACTGTTTTCTCAAGGATGCCGGAAGAGCAATCAAGACTCGCTTTGCGCCAGACTCAAGAACATATTTCAGCACAAGTCCAGCCTCGATGGTTTTTCCGAGTCCAACCTCATCCGCAAGAACAATGCCGCCTGTTTTCAACGCCTGGATAGCAGCGCAGAAGGCATTGATCTGGTGGGGATTCAATTCAATGTTCGCATCCAAAAGGAAGTGGAACGGAGAAGCCTCAAGTTCCAGCTTTTTATATCTGCTGAATTGTTCAAGCAGCAGGTTACCTTCCATCTGAATCTCCTTTATACAGTTGCTTAAAAATACCCATCGCTATCCCTTGGGCCATCATCGGAGGCACAGCATTACCAATTTGGACAAACTGTGATGTGCGTGGTCCCTCAAAGAAATAGCTGTCCGGGAAGGACTGTATTCTTGCCGCCTCTCGGACGGTAATCGATCTGTTCTGTTCAATGTCAGGATGAATGAAATAATGACCGTCCTTTGAAAGGTGCGCTAAAATGGTGTGGCAGCACGATTCATCACCCTCGACAACTTTGAACCTATCCGTAAATGAATGTCTGTTCTTATGAGTTTTTAGTTCATCCGGAAGGTCATTGTAATTCAGGCGCTTATGACCGTCATTCCACAATTCAACCGCCCGTTTGTAAATCTTGATGTCCCGATCTATATTCGGTCGGCAGTTGTGGTGGGTCAGCACGTCATCCTTCGTTCGTATCCCTGACTCCGTGACATAGCTTGTGGCTTTTGTTTTTGCGTATTTATCGGAACTCTCTCCGGGATGCAGCTTTGGCAAATCAGCAAAGAGGTCATTTACTATAGCGTCCGTTTTGATTTCAAGAAAATCGGGATATTTCAGACCGCTTTTCTTTAGCCATCCTACGATAATCATTCGGCGTCTGTTTTGGAGTACGCCAAAGGTGTGAGCATTCTGCTCACGGCATTCAATTTCATATCCTACTCGTTTTAAGTATTTCTGAATGTTCTTCCAGGTAGCTCCGCCATTGGCCGATTCAATGCCCGTGACATTCTCGAAAACAAACATACGAGGCTGATAGCGTTTTAAGAAACGAGCGTACAGTTTGTACAAGTAGTTTCGAGGGTCTTCCGCCATTGGCACTTCCATGTGGCTGCTTTGCGCTCTGCCTACCAGGGAATATGCCTGACAGGGCGGCCCACCCACGATGACATCGATTTTTGTGATTCCTCGTATTTTCATTATTCCATCAATCGTCTTGAAAATCGCCGGGAGTGTCTCGTCCGACATCGTTTCATTGATGATGGTTTTTGTTATGGAAGCAGGAATCTGCTTCATAAAATCGTCGCGGGAGATTTTCCCGGACACATACTTTTTATATAAACCGAGATTGTCAGTGCCTTTCAGGTAATAATAGGCACTTCTCGTTTCAAGCGTTTTAGCTGCAAATTCATTCATCTCGACATGAGCGACAGGCTTAAATCCAGCCTGAAGAAACCCTTCCGAAAGCCCGCCGGCACCCGCAAAAAGATCTATAAAATTATAACTGCTTACATCGATATCCATCGCCATTCTCATTCTCTCTCGTGTATTAGTCCCCGCTAAGAAATTGTTTCGTTTAAAACCTTTTATTTACAAGGGATTCAGCCTTTGATTCTTAGAATGTTACAGAATTATTACAGCAGACTTTATGACAATTTTGTAATATGTCTGTAACTGGGAGGAGCAATATGTCTCTTTCTAAACTGTACCATTTTACATAGCTATGACCTTATCCTACCCTGCCACATGTCCAATAAAAATGGCTACATCAAATGCCGCCCCGGACTGTTACTGTTCACTGGTCAGCCAAATTACCTATCTCGTAACCACATTTCTGTTCTTTTCACCCCTTTAAAATGCAGAAAAATAGCCACTTTTTTGCATTTTCTTATTGCTTTCTATATGGTTATGTTATATAATTATCTCGTAACCATATGGGAGGTGATCACATGGCAATAATTAAACAATTCGACAAACGCTCCGGAATCACTTATGTCTATGACTCCAAATCCTTCTACGACAAGGAGAAAAAATGCTCCCGTGCGAAACGCACCCTTATCGGCAAGATCGACCCCGATACTGGAGAGATAATCCCTACTGACGGCAGAAATAAGGGTGCAAGATCAAAACCAAAAACATCTTCCCCCGATCTCGATATGGCTAAGCGCATCCAGGAACTCGAGGATGAGAACCGTCAGCTCAACCTTCAGATAACGGCATTGAAAAAGGAACTTGACCGTATCAAAAGATCATCCCGGAAATAAGGAGCTTAAACCTTGACCCTACAAGAAGCCTACAACCTCAGACGTAAAGAACTGATCTCTCTTCGCGCCGAAAACAGAAGACTTCAGAAGCAAGCCTCTGGCCTCTTCACCAGCGAAGAGAAGGAATCTCTGGAACGTCACATACGCCATCTCGAGCAAGTCATCAAAACCAAAGACCGGCAGCACGAATCGGCACGCGAACACTGGAGGCTCACCGATAGCCGCTGCCGCGACATCGAGATAGAAAACCTGGAACTCAGGGAACAGGTATCTGACCTCACCAGGGAGAATGAGCTTCTCCGCACACGGGCCGAAAAGGCCGAAGCTGAAGTCCGTATGCTCAACGGGTCAAACCGGAAACTGGAAAAAAGATTGAACACGAATTTCGAGAATTCCTCCCTTCCTTCTTCCGCTCTTCCTTTTCGAAAAAAGGTGCCAAACAGCCGCAAGCCGACTGGAAAGAAGCCTGGCGCACAGCCGGGACATAAAGCCCATTCGGCTTCCCGCCTGACTCCGACAAAGAATCCCATACGCCTTCCCGCCCCGGAAGAATTCGCCGCCAATCCCGATATATATCCCACCGGAAGATCCATCACCAAGCAAAAGATCGACATACAGATCCAGGTACAGGTGCAGGATTTCATCGCCGACGAATTCAGGAACAGGGTCACCGGCGCAAGGCTTCACGCCCCTTTTCCTGACGGGCTGGTAAATGAGGTTAATTATGGTCCGTCCATCAAGGCTTTTGCTTTTCTCCTCAATAACTATTACATTGTCTCGATCGCAAAGACCAGGCAGTGTATCTCAGGCCTCACAAGAGGCGTCGTCACTCTTTCTACTGGTTCCATATGCAATCTTTCTTCCGTCTTTTCTGCTGCCACGGAGAGTGAGAGGGCCAGGATCTTTTCGCTGCTTACGCATGCAGACGTGCTGTACTCCGATGCTACAGTCAGCAACGTCAATGGTTCCCGCAAGGCGGTCATCCTTTGCACCGACAAAGAGCATGTATTATTCCAGCATATGGATCACAAAGGGCATGACGGTCTTTCAAAAACCCCAGTGAAGGATTTTACAGGCACCTTGGTACACGACCACGACAGATCCTATTATTCCTATGGATCTGATCACCAGGAATGCCTGTCCCATGTTTTACGTTACCTTATCGGTGCATCTGAGAACGAATCCCATCTCACCTGGCATAAGCAGATGCACAGGCTTCTCCAGAAAATGATACATACCGCCAAGCGAAACAAGAATGGCATCCCAAAAGACAAGGCCAGGATACTCTCTGACAAATATGAGCTCCTCTTGCAGCTTGCATACGAAGAATACCTTAAGCATCCACCTGACAGAGAATATATGGATGGGTATAATCTCCAGAAAAGAATGCGGGATTTCAAGTCAGCCCATCTGTTCTGCCTTTCACATCCGGGAGTGGATTACACCAACAACATAAGCGAACGTGAACTGCGCAAGTTCAAGAGAAAGCAGAAACAGGCAGTGGTGCTCCGAAGCGATTCAGGGGCACAGTATATTTGTGATGCCCTCACCATCATTGAAACTGCCCGTATGCAAAACAAAAATGTTTATGACATTGTCGCCTCCTCCTTTATTTGATTTATTACTGTTCTGGCGTGGGAAGTTTGTTAAATCTTCACAAATGAATTCATCTATTCCAAGTATTTACTTTATTTGGCTGACCGGTGAACAGTAACTACTCATAAGCCATAATTTCACTCACATTACACTCAAAGTACTTTACAAGCTTTTCAAGCACCTTACTTGATACCGGCTCTCCTTTTCCCATCTTCGCGACTGTCGCGGAACTCAATCCAAGCTCCTTAACCAGATCTTGCTTCTGAAGGTTCTTATCAATCATCTTTTTCCATAATCCGTTATAAGATACTGTCATAGTCTTAGTGCCTTTCCCTGCTATCAGGTAATCTAAGTCGGAAACCACGAATAAAAGTATAGTATAAGGCATCCCCAAATTCTACAAGATTATTCAAAAAACTAAAGATTTTCTTTTGTTTATCTATGACGGGTTTACAGTCTCGAATGACCGCAAAGAAAAGAGCCAACCTTCCGGTCAGCCCTTCGTCATCTATGTTCATTCTCCTCTATTGATCCATGGAATTCGGCGATTGGCGCCGTTAAGCCCTTTATTTCACCATCCCCTTTGTCCTTGCATCAAACACCCCGCCATAATACTTATCTATAACACCCTTAAAAACCTTTCTGTCCTCGTTGTTATCTGAAGCCAGATAAAAAAGCGTCATGGAAGAGCGTAGTTTTAGATTATCCGGATACCCCATAACTATTAGCGGATCTGACTCTTTAAGTTCAAGCAATGCGTTTGATATCTGAACCAGATTATTCCTCAAATAATCATCCGACAGGTATTCTTTCGCCTCTGCCATCCCATCGATCCCATAATAGTCAGCCGTGGTGGTCATTCCCAGTCCCTTCAATTGGGGGAATATATACCACATCCAATGAGACTGCTTTCTTCCGGATTGAATCTCCGAAAGTGCTATTTCATAATCATTCTGCTGTGCTGTTATAAATCTTGATAAGTCTGACATATATTATTCTTTCACCTCAAACCCATACAGCTTATCATATATCGCTGTCAGCTTAGTATTTCCTATACAGCCGTCCGTAAAAAAGTCATCCCTGCTGTGGAACCATTTCCCATTATAGCAGACCGTACACTCATTGCCTTCCATGACCGATTCCAAAGACTGCTCGTTATCCTCATAGATAAACGACACCTTATGAGGCGTCCTGAGCAGGTAATACAGATCGAAAAAGTCAAAGTAATCCTCATCAAACTCTATCAGCTCATAAAGGTCATCTATCAGCCATTTCATTATATTCAGATTGCCAAAGAACGCATTATGCCTGATCCTCTGAGCCAGGAAGTCCTTAGCATAAAGGTACAGGTTAACGTCCTCCTCTTCCCGCCCCTGCGAAGTCCTTATCCTTGCAAGCCTGGTAAATACCTCCGGAACAGGATCAAAGACATTATTCATGTCCTTTACCTTCGGATAAAGGTCTTCTATGATCTGCTCATATTTCTTCTGATCTTTCTCGACGTAATATCCGTTCCGATACATATCGGCGACCTTACCTTCCAGCTCTTTCATAGCTGTAAGCTTCGGCTTTCTGCCTACCATCAGAATCCCTCCTGTCTTCGCTCCGCTACGGTCGGCGCAAAGCCGATGTCCACCGGACATCGTGCGCCCTCGTAAAAATGGCAATATAAAAGGACCTCCGAAGAGATCCTTCTATAGCATATAGATGTTCTCCCCTGCCGGAAGCGTTATTATCTTAAAGTTACCGTGAGAAAAGAACACCTTCGAGATATTATCAATGATCTGAGGTTCCCTGGCCTCTCCTTCGACTATAAAAGCTTTATAGTCTCTGTCAGCCATTGAACGCACCTGCCTTATACATTT
>Ga0256407_10002743_pt1 | contig 32888 bp, 50 predicted proteins | sample RumenRJG_04DNA_FD_193489 | JGI IMG/M metagenome (GOLD analysis project Ga0256407, IMG submission 193489) | Bovine rumen microbial communities from Lethbridge, Alberta, Canada - RJG_04 | ecosystem: Host-associated > Mammals > Digestive system > Stomach > Rumen | place: Canada: Alberta...
CTCTATGGTCACGTCGAAGGTCTGTGCGCCTCGTAGCAGCTGCCGTAGCACTTCGTCGGGGTCGGTCACGGTGGCTGTGGCGTGGAACGAGATGGGGGATGGCCATCCGCCTTGCGGCTTGTCGTCGTCCTCGTAGGTCAGCATGCCTGGCGAGAGCGTTGCGGATCCTGCCAGGTGTATCTCCTCCATCGGCGCGTCCATGCCCAGCCGCTCAAACTCCTCAGCGGGGCAGAAGTAGAGCTTGCCCAGTCCTGCGGGTTGTTGCATATCCTCTCCCATAGGTCTCATGTCGCTCTTAATGTTTGGTTGTTCACTTCTGATATTTCTCCACGAGGCCGATGATGTCGGCGACGGTGTTCACCTGGTCTGCTTCCTCGTCGGTGACCGAGATGCTGAAATCCTTCTCAATCTCCATCACCACCACCACGAGGTCGAGGGAGTCTCCGCCCAGGTCTTCGCGGAAGTCGGCCTCGCTCTTCACTTCTTCGGGTTCTACGCCCAGCTTGTCCACCAGTATGTCGGTGACTATCTTCTCAATGTCTTGTCTTGTCATATCGTTCTTAAATTCGTAAAATTCGTTCAATTCGTGGTCGTTGTTTAAAAGTTGGCGGACGGTGCTGGCACGGAATGAAAAGAACCGTGGGCCTCACGCTCGCCCACATCGCCCGCCTGTCACGTGAGATGACTCGTTAGACTGTCTTGCTCCAGTTGACGTAGTTTTGTTGTTAAAATGTTAATACTGTGCCCATCGGTCGGTGGCGGGTTACTCCTGCTTGCCTTCGTCCTGCTTCTTCTCGTTCACTTGCTTTATCACGCATAGAGCGCCGCGGCGCGCCACGACGGATTTGAAGTAACTTACCTCTAAAATGAATTTTGCCATAATTGCTTTTGATTTTTATTGGGTTGATACTGTGCCTTCTTGCTCTGGCAAGCGTCACCCTTACGGGATGCCGAGCGGCGGCGGTTTGTTACTCTTCCGGGTTCACCAGTTCCCAGTCGTCGGCGAGCATGTCGGTCTGCGAGGCCAGCCATCCGTTGACGATGGAGCCATCGGCGGCCTTCATGCAGATGTACTCGGTGAACACGCGCTGGCGGGCATCGTTGGGATGCGCCTTCACCCACTCCTTGAAGTTCCAGGGCAGCGACTTCACTTCGTTGATGATCGTCTTATCGTCGAGCACGCACCAGGGGCGCATGAAGAGGAACATCCCCTTGCCGTTCCATCCCTGTCGGCGCACGAGGAAGCCGTTCTTGAGCGAGCCGATGGCCTGCCCGAACGTGCCCGTGCAGCCCTCCTGCAGCCGCTCCATCGACTGTGCGCCGGCGACAAAGCACGTCTCCATGTCGCCGCGTGTGAATGACTGGTCGGGAGTGTAGCCCTCCGACTGTTTCTGTTTCTCTACTGCCGAGATATACTGCTCGGCCATCTGGTCATGATTCTGCTGTTCCATAATTGTTTTTGTTGAGTTAATTACTATTGGGCTATTTCACGCCCATATCTTTTAGTACCTGTCCCAGTGCGATGATGCCAATGCCCATGAGCAGCTGCCGCCCGTCATTGGCTCCAATCAGGTCGGTGTCGAGCAAGAGCGGTTCTGTCATCTGTTTCATACGGACAATGGCCTCGCTGACCTGTTGTTCCTCCTCGTCGGAGTCTACTGCCTGCATCATCATCAGTCCGCTTGCAGCGTCGATGATGCGGTCTGTAAGTTCGATTGTTACTTTCATTGTTCGTTTCGTTTTAGAGTGATTTCACAAACTCGTCGATGTTCTTTATCTCCTTCTCCACGAGGGCGGCCATGAGGGCGTTGAAGGTGTCGCTCTGAATCGAGGCTTGCTTCTGCTGATGCACGCCCGGCGATAGGCAGTCTGGCATCGAGACGGTGACGCTGGCCGAGTTCACATAACTGCTCAGGATGTCGTGGATGGCCTGCAGCTCGCGGCGCTTCTGTGCGAAGTGTGCGGCGGTCTCTAAGTTTTCCGGTTTCATGTGATTCAGTTATATTTCGACAGACCACACAACATTTGGTGCGTACTTTTCCGCATAAGCCTTGCAGACCGCAATGGCATCTTCTGGGTTACGGTAGTACCTACAATTAAGATTGTTGTCAAGACTGCATTCGCGCCATCCTCGACCTTCTTCCAAATACTGCGGCGTATAGTGGTTTGCGCCATAGTTGTTTTGTTCTTCAATTACTCTTAGCTTCATAATTCACTTGTTTATTTGCTTCATTGTTCGTTGTCTGTTGTAATGTTATTTACTGCGGCTTTTCAGCCATTCGTCAAATGTCGTCGAGCTGACGATGCCTCGGTCAGCCTGCCATGCTACCCAACGGCGGTATTCGGCATAGCGTGTGTCTGTCGGTCCTGGTGCCATCGCTCAGTCCTCCTTTGTCAGTTTGATAAAATCGTCCAGTGCGTCGCGGAGCCGTTCCAGTTCGCCGACGCTCTTATACCACACCGTCCTGTGTTGCGGGTCGTCGTAGTTCGTGCGGTCGAGGATTTCAACCCGAATCCTGCGTTGTGCCGGGCCCACGAGGTGTCCGAAGTTCTCGCTGATGCTGATGTTCACTTTCCACTCGTCGGAAAGGTTTCTCGTCACTTCTGCTGCCATCGTTCAGTCCTCCTTCTTTTCCTTACGTTCCTTTATCTTCAGCAGCACATAGTCCACGAACTGATTGCACGCATCGGGATAGTCGAAGCCGTTGACCCACGCAACCCAGCGGTAGGTGTCAATCTCCGTCTGCTCATATACGCCTATGGTATATCTACTCGTCACGCTGTCGCCAAGTGTAAGGCGCAGCTCAGGAAAGAACAGGCACCTCTTTGTAATCCACTCGATAGCCATCTGAACCGTCGGGCACTCATACACCTGCTTGTCTTTCGGCAACACCTCCTGGAAGCAATGCACGAACCGGCAACCGTCCTCCAGATAGTATTGGCTGCACTTCTTGTCAAAGCCCAGCTCACTCAGCAGTACCGCCTGCTGAAATGTTACATACCTTTCTTGCATCGCTCACTCATCCTTGCTGATAATCTCCTTAACATCTTCCTGGTCAAATCTAAAGTCCATGCAATAGCGCTGCAGGCAGCAGCAGGTTTTCTCCGCGCCAACAGACTCGTAGTATTCTGCGACATGATAGAGGTCTGGGATGGTAAGGGGGTCGAACTGTTCCTTGTGCTCCTTGATGCGGTGGATGGCATTGTAGCGATGCAGCCCGATTTCGCCCATTGTTAGGCCGTAGTCCAGCCAGCCCTTCTTCTGGCTCTCATTCTCAATGCCGGGAGGAAGGGGCTCCTCCTGCTGCATACTTTCGATAAAGTGTAAAACTTTGTTGAGCCCGTGAAAATAGTAGTGCAGGTGCTGCTTTTCGCCCTCGGTAAACGTGGGAGGCCATTCGTGTCTTAACCGTTCTATCTCGGCCTTGATTTTATCTGCGTCAATGTACTTCATTCTCTTTTCTTCTGTTGCCATATCGCTCTTATTCTAATGCTTTTAATAATTTCTCTGCGCTCTCTCTGTCACCGAAGCCTTTGACGTCAACCCACTTGTCGGTGAAGAATCCCTCCTGCAGCACCTGTACGAAGTAGCCGTCGTAGGGGATGCAGCCACCACCGGGGTAGCAAGGGTATCGGTGTTCTATCCGGTATCGGGGCATCGCTCGTTTTGTCCCGTCGAGCGTGGTGCGTCGGCCCAGTACTTCGACGAGGTATTTCTTGCCTTTCTCCGCGCCCCATTCCTCACGGCCCTCGCGGTACTCGATGCCTTTCAACTCGAAGGTCATGCGGCGCGACTCATCGTCCTTCTTCGGGTAGCCGAGGGAGAACTGGACGTGGGTGTACCGTGCCCTGATGTCATAACATTCTATTGCCTCACTTAGTATTTCTGAACATTCTGGATGGTTTACTATGTCCTGTGCCGTCTTTTTTGACATAGGTCCGTAGTTCCCTGTAACTTCATCGTCATTCATCTCAAAAAGACGTACCATAAAATATGGTGTTGCCTCCCGGTATTCCTCTGGCTTTTCGCCAGCCTCTATCATCCTGTACCACTTAGCCTTCAATGGCTGATGCAGTATCTTGATTGGTTTCTGTTCCATAGGTTCTAATGCTCAGTCCTCCTTGATTTCCATTGACTTCAGTATCTTCAGCAGCCGGGCCAGCTCGTAGTTTCGGTAGGCCGTCATGGCGTAGGTGTGGGGTCGCGAGTGGTTGTAGCCGTAGCTGCGGATGTACTCCTGGCAGGCCCGCTTGGTGAGGAAGGCGCCGGTATCTTCGCTCACGCGGCTGTGTTCTTCCACCCATACCACGCTGGCCTCTTTGATTCCCATCTCGTCGTGGATGAACTCAAACACGGTGTCGAGGTCGTCATGGTCGAGCGTGTCCCAGAGAAATATCAGGTCTTTTTCCTCTATGTTCTCGTTCACCCACTTCACGGCTTTGTCGAGCGTCATCACCGAGCAGTCGCTGTCGCAGTTGTAGATGCGGGCCTCTCCGCAATCCTCCGGCGCAGGTTCTTCTCGGGTCTCTATCACACCCCAATACACGGGTTCGGCATTGCCGTCGTTGGGTTGCGTGAGCAGTTCGTGTTGCAGGTCGCGCAGGAATTGCGCGTCATCCTGAGATAGTTTGATTTGTGACATATTTCGTGTAGCTTTTTATTGTTTGTTACTCTCGTATAGTTCTCTCGTCTCAGGGTCGCAGTGCTCAGTCCAGTACCATTGACCTTCGGTGCGGCTGTTGCGGATGCGCTCGCCCTCGGTGTAGCGTCGGCAGGTGGTGCGCAGCAGGCAGCCGTCTCCGTCGCAGTAGAGGTAGTCTGTATTGCCAATCGGCAACATCTTTTCGTTCAGTGCCATAATGCTCAGTCCTCCTTTCTTTCGTTATTCATCATCATCGTTCATCCTGCGTCGCAGCATGTCGAAGAAAGTCTTGGCGGCTGCCTCTGCACGCTCCTTATCCTCGCTGTGGCGCTCGGCCAGGATGCGGGCTATCTGACGGCGGCGGTCGAGGATGTCGCGGACGACAAGCAGGATGTCGGTGCCCATAAGCATGGCCACGCCGAGGGCATCCGTCCACTTGTAGGCGGGGCTGACGATGGCGAGGGCTGTGGTGAATATCATCATAATGACGGGTAGCGCCAGCATGGCGTAGTCGATGCGCAGCCGGCGGCGGTTGCGGCGCAGGAGTTCGTCGGTGGCTCCCTCGTCGCCTCCGGCCATGATGCGTGCGTTGCGGAAGAGGTCGCGGCCCCACTCCTTGTCGCGCATGATGTCGGCGATGTCGGCGGCGATGCGCATACGGTTGCCCATCGTACAGTGCAGGTGGGCGGTCTTCTCCGCGCCGGTGGCATCGAGGGCAAGGAGCAGCATGGCGATGTCGCCGTCTGCGGGCTCAGCGTATTCCTTGGCCATATAGCTGGCAAAGGCTTGCGCCTGCCGGATAAACTCGGAGTCGCAGCGCTCGCCGTCCTGCGTGCCGGGCTGCGAGGACTGGTGTTTTTGGGTTTCTTGTTTCATAATCTTTCGTGTAGCTTTTTAAATTGTTAATACGCAATAATCTCTTTCTCGATGCCGCAGAGGCGGAGGGCGTTCTGTAGCTCGTGGATGTAGTGCAGGACAAAGGGAGTGCGGTTGGTGTCCTCGTCGTCGTAGTCGCTGGTGACCACAATCCTGAATCCGTCGCCGTCTGGCTCCTGCTCCAGCATCAGGCCACTACCCGTCCATGTGCCGGGGGCGAACTTCGCGTCCTCGCCGTTGAGCTTCCAGCCGTTCTTCTCCAGCTGCCGCGCATCCAGGGGAATGGGCTTCACCTCTTCGTTCAGCCGCAGGTAGTACATGCGGTTCTCGCCGGGCTCGGCATGGTAGCCCACCTTCTTCTTCGTGATCTGCTCCACGCGGAACGGAAAGGCGTTGAACTGGCCACGGTAGTAGAGCCAGTTGCCGCGCATAAGTTGTCCTGATAGATTCATATCGCTCTTTTTTTGTTATGCCCTGTCGGGCAGAAATTATCTAAAAATTCAATTAAAAGCCTTGGGGCGGCACCGTGGCACAGAGGTACTGGAAAACCCGCAGAAAGCAATGCCGTTGCCCGTCGGCTCTATTCTATCTTGCCGTTCATCCGCAGGCAGTCCTCTATGCGCTTGTCTATCGAGGCTCGGTACTGTGCGGTCTTCTGCTCGCGGCTGCGCTGCTTGTCGCGGTCGCTCTGCTCTGAGCGTCGCAGCCGCTCGGCCTGTACCTGGTCGATGAGTGCCTGAACGTCCTGTTTGTCCTCGCGCTTCCGCAGCTTCTCTATCAGTCCCTGGTTGTGCCTTACCTGAGCCTTCATGCGGTTTATCTTCTCAATGAGCTGCATGTTGGCATCTTTGAGCAGGCGGATGCGCTCCGGGATGGGCGGCTTCATGCTGTCGCCTCCTCTCTCGCCGTGGGCGGCATGGTCTTCGGGTTCATGCGTATCAGCTCCTTCTTCAGTCCGTAGAAGATGCTGCCGATGTGGCGTGCCTCTTCGCGCAGTGTCTCCCGCTCGCGGTTGATGTTGCCCAGTTCGATGTTCAGCTCTGCCAGCTGCCGTCCTATCTCATGGCGGCGGCTGTTCAGTGCGTCGCTCTTCGCACGGATGGGCTGCACGAGGTCAGTCTGTGCGCGTCGCAGCTGGTTCATGTGGCGGTCAAACTCCTGCTGGCTCTGCAGCTCTTGGGGGGGTATTTCTCCCGCATCTCTTCAAATGTGATCATACTTTTTCTTCTTCCGATTTAGATGGTTCGTTACTTGTGCCGGCAATTCTTCCGAGCGCGTCGGCTATGCGCCCCAGTTGTTTGTCGATGCTGCGAAGGCTCGCTGTCGTCTTCGCCATAAATTCCTGTTCTGCTACTGTCATATCGCTCTTAACTCTTGACTCTTAACTGACCTCACGCCTCGCCCTTGGGCTGTATGCTCATTTCGGGCAGGATGCGCTTCATCAGGGCCTCGCGCAGGTCGTCGCACACGTCGTCGATAAGGTGCATCTCACTGGCCTGCGGGTTGTCGGTGCAGAGCTGTGCCAGCGCCGAGACGGTCATCTGTCGGGCGGCTATCAGCATCTCGACGGTGGTGACGTGCGCCTTCGACAGACCACGGTTCACGTGGCGCATCACGGTCTGCATGCGCTCGTCGCTCACGGTGAGCATCTTCTTCTTCTCGTTTGCGTCGCCCTGCGCTGCGGCAGGGGCGGCGGTTGGTTTCTTCTTTGTTGCCATAGTCGTTATCGTTTGTTCGGTTCTACCTTATATATTACTTTGGTCATCGTGCCGCCGGTGGCGAGGAATATCGTCACTTCCTTGCGCACGGCCTCGCCGTGGCGGATCATGTATCGGAAGGTGTCGATGACCAGCTCCTCGCGGGAGCGTTGGCGGGGTGTGGTGGGTTGTTGTTCCTTTGCCATAGTCGTTCAAATTATCAGTCCAAGTGCCTGCATCTGCCGACGCAGGTCGGCATAGCGGCGGTATTCTTCGGTGTCGTCGATGATGGTCACGCCGTCGCTGAGTGCGTAGCTCGTTAGGCAGTATTCCCGTTTCTGCATCGTGGGGCGGTGGCCGCCAAAGGTGGGGCCTTGCGTCAGGTCGTCGCGCTCAGGGTCGCGGTAGGTGGCGGTGCTCTCATGGAGCATGTGGTCAGGGATGTCGAGAGTGACGCAGTGGTCGGGATAGCAGCAGCCTGAGAGCCAATGTATCGCCTTGTCAGGATCCTCGGTGAAGAAGCAGAAACCGATGCTGTCGGTCAGCTGGCCGCGCTCCTTGGCATGGTCTGTAGTGTTCATCAGCCGTCCGCCAGCCATCAGCACCTCGTATTCCGCGTCGCTCATAAATCTGTGTACTCGCATTGTCGTTAGGTTTTTAAAATTCATTATACGGTTCAATCTCTCTCTCGTTGTCGTCGCTCTCGAACGCCATGCCGCCGTGCTCCACTATTTCTGTGGCGACGGCTCGGATATATCGCTCGATGGCTCGCCGCTCCAGGCTTTGGCCCGTGCCTTTGGCAGCTATGAGCATCTGCTTCACCTCGTCGGGGATGCTGTTCTCCGCAGTCAGCACGATGTCAACGATGGCTGCCCAGTGGGCTATCTGCTGTTCCTTGGTCATACACCTTAATTATATATATAAAGAGTATCGGCACAACTACGCGCTGTCAAGTTCCTCAATGCTGAACTCCGGGTTTGTTTCCTCCCCCGACGCGGTTGCTGCCGATACAAAATCTCTTTCTATAGTTCTCTGATGTGTTTGGCACAAGCCGCCGATGTATGTATGTTGCGAGGCTTTGCCCGCATTGAGTTATTTTGACGGTGCAAAGATAAACAAGAAAATCATATTTCATGTCGATTGATGTTTATTATTAACTTATTTTAGTATAATTATCAACGCAGTTATAATGATACTTTCGGAAGTTTTGCTTATCTTTGCACCCGTCAAACCATCTGTGCGGCCATGTCGTCCCCACCAAAGCGGCATTTTGTTTGCCATAATTATTAGAATACTTACCCATCGGCCACACCGCCAGCGTCGGGAACGGCGAAAGCCTCCCGGAGTCCAAACCGCACAGAGGACTTGACACCGCCGCGAGTGTGGCCGATATTTGCTCATGTATGATACAGAAATCTAACAGACAGCTTATGCAGATGGCCGACTCGCTTAAAGAGCTGGCAACGATGATTTGTAGCCACGGCTTTTATGCCTATCATAAGGACGATATAGAGTATCCTATTCCCAAGGATGCCGTCAGGGAATACCTGGAGGTGGGCGCTATGTTCCAGCAGTCGCGTGTCTGGCACCCGAATACTGAGCGGCCCAAGGACGAAAGCCAAATACTGATTGACGAGGGTGACGGCTGCGGAACGGCTGGGCAATATTACGCCGACGGTGACATGCTGGCCGCTGCCGCCGGAGGCATCGCTGCTGACTGGGAGAACTGGCACATGGACCGCTGGGCGTATATCAGTGACCTTGTGCCGAAGAAGAAAAAGGATGAGTGAGCGATATGAGAGAAATTAAGTTCCGCGGATTCAACCGCAAGAACGGTGTGTGGCTGTACGGGTTTTATTTGCAAAATCGGGGCGCACACTTCGTCTGCCCTGACGAGTTTGCCGATGGCAAGTCGTGGGACGACTACGAGATTGACCCCAAGACGCGCGGCGAGTACATGGGTAAGAAGGACAAGAACGGGCAGGAGATATATGAGGGCGACGTGGTGGCTACCGTAGTGAATGGCTGCAGGTATGTGCAAAAGGTCTTTTGGTCAGACGTCACAAACGGATTCTCGTTTCGTAGTCACGGTTGCGGGCCGATGTTTCACAAGTCATCGTGCATGGAGGTCATTGGCAACATCTACGACAATCCCGAACTTTTGGAGCAGTGAGAGCCGAATCAGAATGGATTATGATTTGTCCGAGTCGTGACAAAAGTCAACGAAGTTAACTATTAAAGGAATAGCGTATGAGAGCACATGCCAAGGACAGCTGTAGTTTGCACCAACCCGCGATGCCAGTTACATCAACGGATAAAACAGGACGGAGGCGACTGGGCCTCGCCAGCCAGATGCAGGTGAAAGCCATGCCAGCTGTTACAGCGTGTTCTCCTTTTTTCTTAAACGAATAGATTACATGAACAGAACACCTATTGCTGGCTGCACGCGGCCTTATTTGTTTCACGAATGCGGCGTCACGGTCATGGCGCATCCGAAGAGTTGTTTCTTCTGCGACCACTGCACCGATATTTGGTATGATTTCGGGGAAGGGCCGTATATGTTCGAGTGTCTGAAGCAGGGTGAGGGCGAAGAAAACGACATGCGTATCATCCGTGGACTGAAAGGTTGCTGCCCCGACTTCGTGGAAGATGGTGACGAGCAGATAGAACGGTCAAGCCCATTCTCGGAACTGAGCATCATCGACACCAAAGAATATGTTTGGAGGAAGTAAACAAAAAAGATGCAGGGCGCCGTCGCGGCGGCCTGCATCCTGACATGTTTAACTAATTGCCTATGGTAAACTACAAGATTTATTCTCAAACGACCCGACGGCAGTTCTGACGGTATGCCTGACGGGGACTCTTATCATTTTCGTGACCTCACGAAAATGGTCACGTCCCCTGCCCTGCCACCGTTTCGACCATACCCGTCGGATTGCGGTCCAAGGTCGTGAAACTCATCTGGCGTATGGCTGGCTCCAGATGCGAGTCGAACCTGTTGAATGTAAAGACGTCCATTAGGAAGCGGAGGTACATGCGCTGCCGCACGTTGAGCAGCTGCTGCTTCATCAGGCGTATCTCGCGCAGGGCGGTGCCGCCGTTGGAGGCGCTGACCATCGGCACACCGATGTCGCGGGGGTCAACGCCGAAGGCGAGGAACATGGGCGAGGTCGATAGTTCCAGCTCCTCCTTGCCGGCCTTCACCGCGTCGTTGGTGGTCTCCTTCACATCCACTATCTCGACGTTGTGATGATCTTTGCCGTCCTGACCGAGCCACATAAACTGGCGCATCATCTTGCCGTTGTTCTCGCGCTGCTGCAGGAACTGCTCTACGTTCTGGTCCAGTTCGTCGATGAACTCTTGCTGCTTGTCCTTGTCGCCGGCTATGCCATTGTCGGCAAACACCATATCGAGGTAGTCGAGCGAGATGTAGATGATACGGCCCCAGGTGGTGTTGTTCTCGCGCTGCTTCGCCTTGTCGTAGAGGATGGTGCTAGAGAAGTCATAAGCCTTAGATGTAAAGATGCTCCACCAGTCGGGCTGCTGATAGTAGTTCTTGTTGCCGTAATACACGGGGCAGACGGCCCACGTCTGACGGGCGTTGATGCGTGTGCGCTGGTTCGACGAGACGAGGTAGCGCATATCGCTGACGCGGGCGGTGGCCTCGCAGACGGGGTACATCGTCACCTTGTCGTCGTGAGCCCCTATCGTGTTGTGCTCGCCGATGCCCTTCGCCCTGAAGCGCTCGCCGAAATACACGTGCTGGATATGGCGGTATTCCGACATCGCCTCGTAGCGGATGCCGTCTATGATTTTCAGTTGACCTATCTTCACGATGCGCGGGTCCCAGCGACCACGGCGGCCCCGCTCGAAGCCGACGGTGGGGAAGAAGAGGTCGTAGTACATGAAGTCGAGCATACACTGCGAGAGGTGCAGGTCGAGGTTGTTCTCCTCCAGGAACTGCTTCACGCCGGGCACGTGGCGCTCTATGCCGCTGTCGTCCTTCTCGTCGTAGCCCTCCCACGAGCGCTCCCACTCGTAATAAGCCTGTTCCCAGTAGTCGGGGCCGATGCCCTGCAGCCGCTTCTTCGGACGGTTCTCGGGGGCTATCTCGGTGATGGGCTTCAGCGGATCTTCACCGGGGGCGGCAGCGGGGTCGATAGCCATGTCGCCGCCGTAGTCGTCCTGCTGCTCTCCCTTGCGGGCCTGCTCGTAGCGCAGCCGCAGGTTGAAGCCCGCGTGCTGGAACTCGCAGTAGGTGTCGTCCTCGAAGTGGTACATCAGCCTTACGCCCAGCCCCGTAGCCAGGTCGGCCAGGTAGCGCAGCGGCGCGGCGGTGTAGGGGCTTGCCTTCGCCAGCGAGTAGATGACGCCAGGCAGGTTGTCCTTCGGTCCCCATTTCACGTAGCCGCGTCCCAGCGGCTTGCCGTCGGGTCCGCTGACGGATGTCGGCATGGAGTCGTTACTGTCAAACGACCATGCCACCTGCGAGAGCGGGCCGTTGCTAAGCGTGCCGCAGCTCATGCCGGAGGCCATCGACTGTGCCTCGCCCTTCGACGGGTCGCGGTCGCCAAGTGAGAGCGAGCGCACCTTGCCGTTGAGCACATCGAGCGCCACGAAGCCGCGCTCCCGCAGCGAGCGGTCGAGCTTCTGATATTCCGAGAAGGTCTTCGGGCGGTGTATGATGCTGCCCGAACTTATGCTCCTGTTCTTCTTATTCTTAGCCATATTTCTGTGTCGGATTTTTGAGAGGAAGATAGGGGCGATAGGGTGGAAAATCAAGGGCAGGGAGTAAATGAAGAATGAAGAGTGAAGAGTGAAGAATTTGCTGCCGCCCTACCCTGCTCACCTCGGTATCACCAGGTTGCGGAACTTGCCTCTCAGTCCGCCGCCAATTTTCGGCTTGCCTGTGACTCCATGATATTTCACGCCTATCACCAGGTCGTCGAAGGCATCGGTGATGTCGGTGCGCATACGGGGGTCGCCGCCCATCGACTCCTCGTCGGTGGCCTTCAGCTTCTCACGGCTCTTGTCTTTCTTGAATGTGCCTGGCACCAGTCCTGCATTCTCCAAGGCTGGTATCAGGTAGGTGTTGCGTCCGGGGTCGGTGCAAATCCTGATATTCGGTTTCTGGACACCCGACATCAGGTCGGCCATCAGCTGGAACTTGACGGCATGCAGCAGCGGTGCGCCGGTGTCGATAGCCGTCACCTTGAAGCCGAGGTCGGTCAGCTCCTGTACCACCACGCGGTCGAAGCGGTTGTCGTCGCCGTCCTCCACGCCGTAGGCGGTGCTGGCTCCCTGCTTCACTGTGCTCGTGAAATACAGGCACACCTCCTTGCATCCACGGCGCAGGAACGGGCGATAAATACGTCCGAACTCCTCGCGGCAGAGCGAGCGGAGCTTTCTCTCGTTGAGCACGAACAGCGAGCGCTGTATCAGCAGGTCGTCGCCGCGCTCCTGCCCCACCACCATACAGCAGATGTTGGCGTTGGCATCGAAGGCAATCAGCAAGGGCTGGTCCCACGCCAGGTCCATATCGAGCTCACAGGTGCCCTCTTCGCCAAGGCGTCCCAGCGTGTCGATGTCAAGCTGCTCGGTGGTCACGTCCTGCATCCAGTGGGTGGAGTCGAGCGCCTTGCCCTTCTTCTTCACCGTGAACTTGTCGGCCAGCATCGAGTAGCTGTCGCCGTATTCCCGGCTGTACTGCTCTTCGGTATAGCCATGTATTGTCTCGATGTCAAGGTTGCAGTAGAATCCGTCCTTGGCGGCTCCCTTCTCTGCTCCGAGCACCATCAGTGAGAATAGCAGCGGCGGCATCTGGCGCTCCATGTCGCGCAGCCACGACTCGCCAAGCATGCTCAGGTTCTCGGCGCTGCTCAGGTTCCAGAAGCAGATGCTGTCCTTTCTGAGCGCGTGGAGCTGCTTCAGGAAGTTCTCGTTCTGTGCCAGAGCCACGGCGGCACGCGGGTTGTGCTTTTCGAGATACTTCAATTCTGCCAGCATGGTCGTCAGCTGCTCGTTGACGTCGTGCGTCTCCTGCTCTTTCTCCTTCTCCCAGAGACACTGGCTTTGGGTCAGTCCGGCATCGCTCACCCAGAGTTGCGAAAGCCAGTGGTTGTTCATCTTCGGGTCGGTGCCCCTGCCCCACACTTTCTTCTCCGTCTTACGGGCAGAGGGTGGCATGAAGTCGCCGCGAAGTGTAGGTATCACCTCTTCCTTCACGCGCTGCCAGGGGTCGTATTTCGTCTCGTCGCCTATGATTGCCGCCAAGTTTAATCCATTCGCAGATCCCTTGACGCATAGACTGATCATTTGCCAGCAGAAGCCATTGCTGAAGTGAACGATGTTCTCCCAGTTGCGCGGGCGTGCCAGCGGATAGTCCCAGTGGAGCTTGGCAGGAGCCTGACCAAGGAAGTAGAAGTTCTCGAAGCCGAGCGTATTGACCACCTTCAGGGCGTTGGGCATCGTGCGGGTGTAGAGCTGCTTGGCACTGGCACCCACGAAACCGCCCATCTGCCGGGGCAGCCCGATGGTGACATCCACCATGTGAACGCCGATGAACGAGGTTTTGCCAGTACCACGACCGGCACGGACGAAAGTAGTGCGCGAGCCGAAGTTGCGTACCTCCTTCTGCCATCGGTTCAGATATACCTTATGTAAACCGTCGTGGGCGTAGTCCACCATTGCGCCGCCTTGCTCGGCAGTCTGCTGGTCAACGTCGGGCAGCATCTTTGCCTCCAGTGTGTCGCTGCTCTTGTTCGGGTTGGTTCCTATCCTCGACATGCCTTATTCCTCCTCTGTCGTTATGCTCGGTATGACGTTCTTCTCAGCAGACGGCTCAGGCTCCATCAGTTCTGCCGCTCTGCTCCTGGCCTCCATCTGTGCCACCTTCTGGTCAATGGCCTTGTGCTTATCGTCGACAAATGCGCCGTACTTGGCTATAATGCGCTTGGTTTCCTCGTCGTCGATGTTCTCCTTGGTGTCGTCCACCTCTCGGATATCGGTTACGACCACAGTGGGCAGGAAGGCCACCTTGTTCATATCGGCCTGCTCCTGCTCCGGTTTATCCAGCCCGGCCACCTCATACAGCCGCTTCGAGCCTTTGTCGAGTGCCATCACGTTGTCGGTCTCCAGTCCGATGCGGATCATCTTCTCGGCGGCGTGGCGGACCTTCAGCTCGTCCTGCCGGCGCGAGCCCGACTGTATGTGGTCGATAACGAAGTCGAACAGCATCTTGTCCTTCTGTGCCGCCACGGTGATAGCTGCCGCGTCGCTGTAGCTGCCCGTCTGCTTCACCAGTTGGCGCAGCATCTGGTAGGCATCCAGCATCGGGTCTTTTATCCAAACCCAGTACACGTGCGCCACCCTTGCCAGCCGGTCCTTATGCTCTCGTCGCATATCGAGGTCCTTGATGGGCACCCCGCTCTGGAAGTGCAGCAGTGCCCCGGACATCAGCGATTGCGACATTCCTGTTTCTCTTGCCATAGTCTCGTCTCGTTTTTTGTGTTTGGTGTTAGTGTGCCTCGCGGTTTTGCCGCGTGTACCTATATCGTCGCAAGGAACTCCCCCCACTTGTGGCTGTCGCTCTTCCGGCTTGTCTGCTTCCCTGCGGTGTCGAACAGCGGGCCGTCATTCCAGCCCGGCACGCCAGGGCATAGCTTGCCCGTCACGTCGTAGTGGCGGATGACGCGCTCGCGGGGTATGTCGTAGGCCATCATCAGATAGCGCACCAGGCGCAGCGTCCTCGCTATCACGGCGTCGCTGAGCGTCCACCCCTCGTGGTTGGGGGCCGATGCCGACGTACCCTTGGCGAGCGTGGAGCACATCTCTATGCTCACGGTGTTGCGGTTCACGGCCTTGCCAGAGAGCCGTGCGCCACCCGTCCAGGGGTTCCGCTTGTCGCCCACGGCCCAGCAGTAGTAACTCTCGATGTCGGGGTTTACCTGAATGGTCTGCTCGTCGTCCACCACGAAGTCGGCACTCGCCGGTCGCTTGGTGAACACGTCGCGGTTAGCCTTCGCCGCCCCGCGTATGCTACGGCTCCCGGCGGTGTAGTGGATGGCGATGTAGTTCACCGCCCGCCCCGGTGCAAACGTGATGTGCTGCCTGATGAACGCATCCGTCAGCGCCACGCCAGCCAGTCGCGCCATCGTCTTCCGTCCCGCTATGCCGTCAGCCACCAGCCCATCCTCCGCCTGCTGGAACGCCGTCACTGCCGCCACCGTCCGTGGGCCGTAGTCGCCGTCAGCCGTCAGCTGGTAGCCCCGCTGCAGCAGCAGCCGCTGCAGCATCTCTACTCCCCCACCCTTGCTTCCTTGCTTGTAAGTCTTCATTGTCGTTCTTGTGTTTAATGTTTGTTGTTCCGTCACCCTCAGTTAAACCACCTCACCTCCGGCGCTCCCTTATATCCCTTCTCCCACACAAACCAGGCATACGCCGTGGCGCTTCCTGGTGAATGCTCGAAGTCACCGTTCTTAGCGCACAGCAGCCGCGCATGGCTGACCCACACCCTTCGGGGGGGGGTAATTTTCAAACAGCGCCGCACGGCGCTTCCCTTCGAGGAACGTCAGCTTCAGGAACATCGCCACCTTCCTGCCATTCGGGATAATCGCCAGCGCCTTCTCCACGAACTCCTGCGCGAAGGCATACGGAGGGTTCGTCACGATGTCACCTTCCCACCGCGTGTTCTCCGGCGCGAGGAAGTCGGCCACATCGCCATAGCCACGGTCTGCCAGGTCACGGCTCACCACCTCATACCCTGCTCTGATGAGTTGCCGCGAGATATGCCCCTCGCCACAACTCGGCTCCAGTATCGGCCCGTCGAAGTGTTCAATCCTCGTCAGCCAGTCCGTTGCCGCAGGCTCCGTGGCGTAGTAGTCCTTGTCCGCCCGCTCATGCTCGCAGTGGTTCGATGCCCCGATAGTCTTGAAAGTGCTGGCGCTTCCGCCTTTCCAGTCTCTTGCCATAGTCTATTAAGTGAAGAGTGAAGAGTGAAGAATGAAGAATGCTGCGCGTAAGCGAGAGCCATCCAAGCTCGCTTGAAGATGGCCGAGCGCGAGCAGCATCGGCGAAGCCAATTTGCTACCGCACAGAACGAGCAGCGCGTACATCAGCAGGAAAAGGATAGCGGCCACGACATAGAATGCCTTGCGCCATGTATTGCGCTGGCTCTCCATGTGCATCCGCTCAATGTCGGCACGCAGAAACTTGTGCCATACTTTCATATAGTCCTCGTCGTCCAGCCTCGGACGCGGGATGTCTGGTGCTTTTACCATCATACTCTTTCAAAGCTTTGTAGTTCACAAGATTGTGAAAAATGAAGAGCGGTAGCAAATTTTTCACTCTTCACTCTTCACTCTTCATTTATTTAAACGCCGGATCGTAATCTCTGATTTCGCCGGTCACCGCGTCTATAAACAGCACGTCGTACACATCGCCGAACACCCACTGCACGTTGCAGTCCTTGGGGCCTACGGGATAGCGTAGCGTGAGAAAGTTGCAGTCCTTGGGAAGAATACCATTATACTCTTTCAGTCGCATGAGCGCCTGCTCGGCAGAAAGTTTAATCGGCTGTTCGCTCATGTCGGCATCCTCAATCCAGACGTCGTTAATTGGGAAGGGAATCTGCACACCGTACTTCACGTGCGAGTTGATGTACTGCACCATCGGCCCCTTCTGGCTGTCCCAATAGAAAAATACATCGTTCACAGCCACCACATGCAGGTCGTCGATATTCTCAGCGGTCACCGTGTCGTTCAGCAGCACGCGGCTGTTTCGCCACTGGTATTCCTGGCCGTCAATCAGCGAGAACATCGTCTGAAGGTGCAGTGCCTGGATATGGCTCACGCCTGCAGTAAAATCCTGCACGACGCCATCATAATCATGATACACCACCACGGGATCATCAATCTTCGGGGTTTCCCCCTTGCAGCCGCTACAGCTGCACACGAGGGCCATCACTGCCAACAGCAGCACGCCCATCAACTTTCCGAAAAAATCCTTTTTCATTGTTGTTAAAAATTTAAGTTAATACTAAATGGCTATTCAGCCTTAAAATCGTTTCCCGTTGTGCTGCACGTTACCTCCCACCGCTGTCCGAAGAGCGGACTGATTGGGTTTGTCGGCCATATCGTCTGCACGGTCTGCGGCACATACTGCACTTCATTCTGCTTGTCAACAATGAATGACAGGAGAAAGAAGTAGTCATCGTCACTGAGGATGGGTGTTCCATCGTCAAACTTCTCTGCTTTGATATTGTTCAGGATTTCAATCCCTTTACGTTGCTGCTCTGTCATAATTAGTACAATTTGTTAAATTTGTGGTAGAAATAAAATCCGTTCAATCCGTGTCATCCGTGGTCGAAACTTCCTCCGCCTGCTCCCACCCCGTGTCAGGCACGAAGTCATCCCTCTCGCGGAGATACATCACCCGCTGCCCACCAAGCCAGTGCCACCGGAACCCATGTTCTATCAGTTCCTGTTCTGCCGCCGGCCACGGGTCGCCCCAGTCGATAGAGGCCCTGAGTCCCATCGCGTCGCGCAACTGGCTCACGCTCATCACCTCCACGTCGAGTCCGAACCCCGGCATCGAGATCCACCTTTCGGCAAATTCCTCCACCGCCATCCGCACATTCTCTTTCAGTGCGTCGATGTCCGTCACCTTCAGCGGGGTTTTCTCTTCATTGTCATGCTGTGCCATCGTCTCTCGCGCTTTAGGCATCTACTCCCCTCCATCCAGGGAGGGGTCGGGGGTGGGTCCGTCAATATACATGTCCTCGTCCACACAGAGGTTTATCTGCTCCATCCTTTCAAACTGCATCATCACCGCTACCCAGCCATCCTCCAACGGTCCCGCCGGCTGCACATAGAACTCGTGCTCGAAGTCTATGCGTCCGTACTCTCCAGCCGGGTTCTCGTCGCGGTCGTGCCTATCCTTCAGCCACGTATAGAACTGCAGTGCATGATACAGTGCTTCCTCGTAGGCCACCACCTGCGAGTCATTGTCAACCTGACGATCCACGCGGACGAAGAAATACACCGCATAGTTTCTCGTCATCAGTCCCCCGTCAATGCTGCCCTCCGCGCCGTTCTCCATCACCACACACGGCGAGAACTTCGTAGAGATGTTCTTCGGCATCGCCTTCACGCCGTCCCAGTCGTCAGCCAGGTAAAACCGCCTGTTCCCGTTCGTCACCGAGTCATTCATCGGCTTGTACGTCCGGCACCATTCCCTTACTATCGAATGAAAAGTCATGTTGATTTACTATTTACAGATTTACTATTTATTATTTATTTGCCGATTTCTTCGCCAGAATACCCTCACGAACAAGGCGTTTGATGAAATTCTTTTTGTTGAGAGCCTGCCGATACAGACAGTCTGGTTCGATAACAATACGTTCATTGTATATAGGTTCGCGGGTGCTGAAGTCGCACACTATCGACCGTTTAACGGGAGCAACCTTTATCTCTCCAGTCTTTATGTTGAGCGAGAACATGGTATGCCCAGGCACCTTGCACTGCCTGCCAATCCACTTAAATTCATGCTTCTGCTTATCGAGGACTTCTATCTGCTCCTTCGACATCTGGTCTTTCTGAGGGGTGTCAAATATTTCCATATCGCCTAAGTTTTATTCGTGAATAATTCGTGGTCAATTTGTGCTAATTTGTGTTAAGTCAATCCCGAAGTGCTTTGCCGCCTCCAGTATCTTCTCGTCCTCCATCGCCTTTTCCATCGGCTCTAAGGTCAGGTATTCCTTCCAGTTCACGCGCCACTGCTCTATGCGCTTTTCCCTGTCCTTCCCCTCCTTGCCGCGTCGCAGGTCGATGAGCCACTTCCGCAGGTCCCTGCGCCGCTTCTTCTGCTCACTTGTCAGTTCCACCGGCTCCCGCTCTCCGCCGTCGCCGTTCTGTGCCGCGTCGCATTGCGACGTTGGAACAAGATGTGCCATCCCCAGGTCGTCAATAGCCACGCGCCCGCTCTCCGCCACTTTTTCCCACTCCCGGTCCAGTTCCTCGCGTATCGCCCGTATCTTCTTGTCAATCTTCGTCGCCTGCTTTGCACACTGCTCGCGGCTCTTTGCGCTCGCATGGTCATCGTCCATCAGCAGCTGCATGTTATCACGCGCCTCGCCCAGCTGCCGCATCAGCTCGCCATATTCACCCGCCCGCTCCTGCGTCGCCTTCGGCAGCAGGTGAACATACTGGTCGATATGCTTCGGGCGAGCCGGCACCATCCCGCTTGATGGCTGAGGGCTGAGGGCTGAGGGCTGGGTGACGCCGGCGGTGTTGATATTAACGGAGGCCACATTACGCGAGGGATCGGGGTTTTGAGGTTGACCGTCTGCTACGGTGCGCTCCGTCCCATTGACGCCGGCAACTCCCGAACCAACCTTCTCTGTGGTCTCCGTATTCTTTGTGTTTCTCGCGACAGCGGCAGTGGGGAGTGCCTGCGGTTTGCCCGCTCCGGCTCCGGCGGCGCGTTTTGGCTCTTGGTTGTAGTGCGCAGCCGCTCCCCGCTGTCCCGTTGTCTTCGTCTTTTGCGTGGCGATTGCGGTTCCGCCTTCCCCTTGTTCAGTGCCTTGCGGTATTTCCGCAAGGATAGCCACCACCTGCCTCACAGCCCGATATGCCGACCTCATGTAGATCTGAGTCGGCAGCCACGTGTCGGCCACGCCGACAAGCGCCGACATCAGCATGATGCCATCCGTCACCGCCTTGGCGTCCTCTGCCGTCCACCGCGTCGTGATCGTCATCAGGCTCTGGCTTCGAGCCATCGGCCTGTCCGTCATCGCCAGCAGTCGCGCCCCGTCTTGGGCAAGCCACTCCCCCACCCTGCCGACGAACGCCCTGCGATCCTCCGCCGACATATCACCGTACCCTTTCAGGTAGTCGCGCACAAGTATCTTCTTAATCATATCGCCCTTTTTTTAATGAAGAATGAAGAATTTGCTTCCGCTTTCCCGTTTCTGCATCTCCGTTCTTTTGTCTTTTCGCCCAATATACCATAGCCGCAATCCAAAAGCAAGGGCAGGTAAAGATGGCTGATGTATGAAGGCTGATGGAAGATGCCGCCGTTCCGTAAACGAGAGTATTACTCACGCTCTACTGCAATATTGCAATAAGTCAATATCGCTTTATTGTTAAATTGCATTAAAACATTACGGCAATCGTGCAATAGTTCAATAATAATATGTATCTTTGCAACTGCTACAACGAACATTATTTATTAAAAGCTACACGACAATGGCAACAAAAAATCGCAAGACACAGTTGCGTGCCGTCATCGGCATAGGCAACTACAAGGGCGGCGTAGGAAAAACCACTACCACCCTCAACCTCGCTATGGCCCTTACGCTGAAGGGCTATCGCGTGATGGTGATCGACATGGACCGGCAGGCCAATCTCTCCAGCTGTACCGACTGGGATCCCAACCTGGAACTGCAGCACTACCCCACTATCTACCACGTGCTATGCGAGGATGCACCCATCCCCGTCTATCGCTCCGCTTCAGGGCTCTACTACTGCCCATCCACCTCTATTATGAATAAGGTAGACCAGCAGCTGCCCACCATGCGCAACCCCGCCATGAAGCTGACACGCGCCCTACAGAAGGCACCCGACGACCACACCGGCGAGGGACTGACCGACTGGATGACCGACTTTGACTTCATCCTTATCGACTCCCCCGTAGGTCCACAGGTGCTTATCGACAACATCCTCATTGCCGTCAATGCCGTGCTCATCCCGCTCAACCTTGAAGGTTTTGCTCTGAACGGCCTGCAGAACTACCTCGCCTATATCCAGGAGATACGCGAGACGGAGAACGACGAACTGCACAACCTCGGCTTCCTTATCTCACGCCGTGGGCCGAAGGGAACGAAAGAGAACCCGACGAAACAGGATATTGCAGAACAGGCGCTTCGAGCACAATACAACAAAGATATCCTGCCCGTAGTCATCGGCGACTCCAAGGCCATCGGCAATTCCCAGCTCGACCTAAAGAGCGTCTATCAGTACCCTCCAGCTGTCGCTGCCCGCAAGCTATACGCCACACTGGCCGACGAGATAGTGAAGCGCACCAAAGGGCTGATATAGCCTTACTTCCGTAAAACAATAATACAGTATTGTTATATTGCAATAATGCAATAAAAGTATAATGCAATCGCACAGAAATACAGTTACGCAATACTTCTATACTACATTGTTATAAGATATAGAAACGGCAATAACGCAGTAGTGCAATATCGCAGTAAGGCTATAATTCAATAGTTCTATAAGTCAATAATCCAATAGTGCAATAAGACATGAGTACAAAATTTAAGGTAATCATCGAGGATGGAAATGCTGAGACAGGCATTACCCGTCGCACCATCGACTGCGAACATCTGAGTGAGGCTATTAAGGAGTACCGCAAAGCACTCGACACCCACGACCAATCGCAAATCACTCTCGCCAGAGTAATGCCGTAAGGCAATACCGCAAAAGCGCATTATTGCAATAGTACGATAATGTCATTCTGCAATAATTCAATACTTTAATAATACAATAATATAATAAGACAATAAGACATGAGTGCAATAGGAAAAAAGAAACAGGACAAGTCGCCGCAGGTTCTTACAAAGTCGCCGGAGGAAATTCTGCAGCTCAGACGAGAGTTAGAGAGTAGAGTAGGGGAGGGTAGCAATGTCCCAGGTAGTGAAAACGAACTCACAGGTATCGCCGCCGAGAAAGCCATCGGTGCTCTCTGCTTCCTGCCCAAGAGTATCCACCGCCTTGCCACCCGCTATGCCGAAGACCGCGACCTCACCGCCAAGCGCTTCTTCCTGGAAACGATGCTTATCGGCCTGGAGCAGCAGGGCGTCATCACCAAGGAGCAGCGTCTCGACTGCCTCACGCTCCCCAACGAATACGGCTGGAAAGGACGTAGCAGTAAGACAGTAAAGCCTTAGCGTAATATCGCAATGAAGCAATATTTCAATATTGCATTACTGCAATAATAAAATACTGCAATAATAACCGCTTGATTAATTGCAATAAGGCAATAGTATAATAATGCAATAATTCACAATTAAAAGCTACACATTATGAATACCCTCACTCCATCCCCAAACTTCATCGCCATCGACGTAGAATATGCCGACAACGAGCAGCACATCTGTCAGATAGGCATCGCCAAGGTTGAGAACCTGGAAATCATCGGCAGCCACTCATGGCTCATTCAGCCGCCGTGCGACTACTACGACGAGGAACAGATGCGCGTCCATCACCTCACACCCGAAGACACTGCCCACGCAGCCGACTTCGAGCTGGTGTGGCAGGAGGTGCAGCCCATCCTTCTTATGAGCGAGCTGTGGGCGCACAATGCCGCCAGTACCGAACAGCCCGTACTGGAGAAGAACCTCCGCATGTACGGCTTCAATACCGACTGGCTCTGCGTCAACGACAGCCGCGATCTCTACCAGCGCCCCGACTGTCCGGCAAACAGCGGCAACTCCCTGCCGCTCTGCTGCAAGGCACTGGGCATCGAGTTCGACGACACCCAGTACCACGACGCAAAGTACGATGCACTTAAATGTGCCGAAATTGTCATTGCCCACCTGAAGGGACAGCAACCCGACTGGAGCGGCGTTCCCAAGAGTACCGAGCAACTGCGGAAGCAGCAGCAACCGAAACTTGTTCTGGAAATGGGCAAGTTTGCTGCACATCAGAAACTACAGGACGAGATGAAGAATGCGGGGCTCGTAGGCGACAAGCTCGACCTCTTCGCCAATATCACCTCCACCTACGAGGGCGCACAGTCGCAGATGGTAGATGTCTTCGACAGGGGCGACCAGATGCAGAAGGACGGCAGTGACCTGATTGATATCGCCCGCCTCGATACCTCCGACGGAAATCCGCTACGTGGTAAGGTGGTGGCCATCACCGGAGCCTTCCATATCTCACGCACAGAGATAGAACGCGCACTCGAAGCTATGGGAGCCACCACTGACGGCATGACGAGGAATACAAACATCCTCCTGGTCGGCAATCGCAACGTCGGCCTGCCGAAGCTCGCAAAGTATGAAAAGCAGACGAATAAAGGTCGTAAGGTAGCACTGGCCATCGGTGACGACGACCTCGACGCTCTGCTCTACGGCGACGGTCAGAAGTTCTTCAGTGAATAGGGTAGGGGCAGTTCCCAATAAGACAAACTTCGCCGCCTACAACTCAATATTCTTGCACGCCCGTTGCGACAGCAGCACACTACACGTACTTTCCGGACACCGCCCCAGCGTCGGGCGCCGGTCCTTCACCGTCAGTGTGCTAAACTTCTTGACTGGCGTGCAGCGTTTGCACTCGCCGCACACATGTTTCTCATACTCCTTGTTGCCGCTGTTCTGGGCGGCTGTAGTGGTTTTGTTTTTCTTTGCCATGCCCGCAATATAGTGCAGCAGGCTGGCTGGTGTTAGGGCAGGGTAGGCGGTCAAAGATTCCCAAGATGTTTCCCGAAACAGCAGAAAAGGTTTTCCGAAACAGTAGGCGAAGGTACGTTTTTGTCCGTGTTTAATACGAATCTTTGACCAAAAAAGCGGCGGCATCCGTTTGTACAAAAGTGTTCCGGGGTGCTTGTGTCTATGGCTTTTCTTCCTTCGGTCAAGAAAAACCAATAAATAAAAAGACTATTGTTTAATATTTATCTTCTGTTTTCCATGATATTTATCGCATAGGTTTATATCTGTTTAATATTTAGGCTGTGTTTAACTTGCTGATACACAAGCATATATAACAAACATCGGCCAAATATTCCCAACATCTGGTCAAAGAAAGCCAACTTGCGGTCAAAGATTCCCAAGACGGCGGTCAAGAAAAACCAACTCGCGGTCAAACATTCCCAACATCTGGTCAAGAAAACCCAACTCGGTCAAAGAAAACCAACTCCAGGTCAAAAATTCCCAAGATTAGGATTCTTTAACTGCCAACCTCGAAAATACCCGCGAAAACATTTTGCCGTATTAGAAAATCTTCGTACCTTTGCCCTCGCTACAAACATATTGTGAAACCTCTCTGTATGACGTGGACGGACTGCATCCCCATCAGCATACATATATAGAAGAATATAGGCGGCAGCCTGTTCCCCACTGTCAGCAGAGGTCGAAGTGTTTGTAGCAGAACCGTACACGGCTGCCGCCTGTTTTGCGTTCTGCTGCGACGCTCCGATGATTAAAACCTGTTATGACATGGAACAGAAAAAGAAAACCAGTGCCAAGGCACAGCAGGACGCGACGGAGAAGAACCTGCCAGCCCGCTACATCCGTCAGCCGTACCCCATCTCGGCCATGCAGGCCGACCTCTCCACCCAGCAGATACGCATCCTCGTGGGCATGATGCAGAGCATACAGGACGGCGTACAGCGCATGTTCGAGCAAGGCACGCGCGACAAGGACGGACAACTGCTGCTCTTCCCGGTGATACAAGATGATCATGTGAAGGTGGAGTTCAAGTTCAGCGACGTCACCGAGCGCCCAGATGCCTATCCCGACGTGCAGAAGATAGCCGAGAAATTCATGCACATGGTGTTCAGTTATGAGGACAAGGAGGCCGGCGAGGTCACGCTGAAGCACTTCGTCGACGAGGTGACCTACCCCCGTAAAGGCAGCAAGCGCGACCGCATCGTGTTCGCCTTCACCCGCAAGCAGGCGCAGACGGTGTTCAACTTCACCAAGTACTCGCGCTACATGCTCTCCGTGGCCTCCGGTGCCAAGAGCAAGCACACCGCCCGCATCTACATGCTCATCACCTCCGCTCGCGGCTTCGAGCGCGACGACTCAGGCGTATTCCACTGGTACACGGGCTACGACGAACTGCGACGCATGCTCGGCTGTGACGAGAAAGACAAGCAGGACAAGTGGCAGCGCAAGCGCATGAAGCCCTACAAGCACTTCAAGGCATACGTGCTCCGCACAGCCGAAAAGGAGCTGAAAGAACTGGCCGACAACGGTAAGAGCGACTGCTGGTTTGAGTTCACCGAACTGCCTGAAGGCTTCGATGGCGAGCCCCAACGCTTTGACTTCACCGTACACCTCTGCGAACAGAAGAGGGTAGAGGACAAGCCCGCCCCCGACATGCAACTCTTTTAACCGATTTGACAATGGAAGACTATCAGCAGCGCTGGAACCAGTGCCTCCAGCTTATCCGTGAATGGCTGCCAAAGGATATAAATGGAGCCATCAAAAGCGACGATGCCGAGTGGGTCTATCAGACATGGTTTGCCCCCATCGCCTTCGAGTCGTTCGACACCAAGACCGGACGGCTCATACTCCGTGTGCCAGACGGCCACGTCGTTGACTACATCGAACACTACCGCATGGGCGTATGGTCGTGGGCGCTTAAAAAAATTTTCGGCCCTGACGTGCAGCTCGGCTACCGCGTCGTGTCTGCCTGTTCGCAGCCCGAAGGCTACCTGAAGGGTGCTCTGCCTCACGAGCGCCTGCACTTCACCATCCCCGACGCCCGCGAGCGGATGCTGCAGGAACTGCGGCGCGCCGTAGGCCCCGGCTTCCAGTGGCTCAGCTATCCCACACAGTTGGGCGACCTCGGCTACGACAAGATCGCCGCGTGGCTCCAGGACAACAAGGGTAGGGGACTGCTCTACATCGGCACCACCGGCGTTGGTAAGTCCACGATGTGCTGCGACATCCTGCCCGCCATCATCGGCGGCAAGGATAGCGACAAGATACCCGTAGTGAAGGCCAAGGACATACGCATCCGTCTCGACGAACTGAAGCGTGCCCGCGTCGTGGTCATCGACGACCTTGGCAAGGAGCCACGCAAACATTACGGCGAAACCGACAATTCTTTCTACGACCTCTGCGAGGCGTCCATCCAGGGCGGACCGCTGCTCATCATCGCCACAAACCTCAGCACCACGCCCGTATCGCCGCAGCACCGCCAGCAGTTCCCCCTCTCCATCGAGGAACGCTACGGCTCCGAAGTGCTCGACCGCCTCGCCGTCGTCTGCACCGCCACCATCTATTCCGGCGATAGCCTGAGGAAGTAAGTTTCAAGTTTCAAGTTTCAAGTATGGCATACGCACGAAGATTTGAGGATTTGACTATTTTCCAGAAGGCACGGGATTTGTGCCGTGAGGTGTATCGGGCGACAGAAGGCAGTAAGACGTTCCGTCGTGACGATAGATTCGTGCAGCAGATACACGCCGCTGCAGGCTCCGTAATGGATAACATCGCGGAAGGGTTTGAGCGCGACGGTAATAAAGAATTTATAAATTTCCTCTACATAGCCAAAGGCTCATGTGGTGAGGTTCGTAGTCAAATCATACGAGCGCAGGATGTAGGACATATCGACCGACCGACCGCCACAAAACTCTACAACGACAGTATAGAACTTGGCAAAGCCATATCCGGCTTTATTGCCTCCTTAAAGAAAAGCAGCATCACCGGCCTAAAGCACTTGTAGTTAGTTTCAAGTTTCAAGTTTCAAGTGGCGACTGGCCCGTAATTTAAACTTGCAACTTGCAACTTGAAACTTGAAACTAAAGTGTTCCCTTTTTGTGGCGGCAGCACTTGAAACTTGAAACTTGAAACTTGAAACTTGAAACTATCGCCGCTTACATCTTCTCTGCCACTCCCTCCTGATGGCCTCGATATGCAGCTCACTGGTCTTCGTCATCCGGCAGAACGCCTCTATCATATCCTCCTGCGCATATTTCTCGCCCTCATGCTGCAGGGCATAGCGCCTGGCAAACCGCTCCACGTCCTCCCAGAACGCCTCTCTCAGCAGCCGTAGCAGCGCCTTGGCCTGTGCGTCGCCCAGCATCGCGTCGCCGCCCCACTCGCGCAGCAGCCCATCCTGCGTCAGTCGCAGGCGCGGACACTCGATCGGAACAAATTGCTGCATCTGCTCCAGCGACAGGTGATACGTGCGCTCCGTAGCCTCCGGACTCAGCGTCATCGCTGCAGAGATAACCCCGTAGCGCGAGGCCGACAGCGACAACTCCACAGGCAAGTCCGGCGACAGCTCCGTGTCATCATCGGTCTCCATGCGCAGGATGTCGCGCACACCGTCCAGATGATGCAGACAAACGACGCGACGACCGTTCACCATCACCTTGCTTCCAAACTCATAATTCAACCACCCCTTTATAAACTCAGTTACCCGCAGCCAGACAATCGCCGGCATCCTAAAACTCTTAGCCATTTAAGGTAAATCGTTATAACGGCTTCAAGTCTGCGATTAAGCGAGAGCCACGATGCTTGCATCAATGGCCGAGCGTGAGCAGACTCGCACCTACGGTGCAAAGTTACGAAATAAGTGAGAGAAATGAAAGAAAAAGAAGAAATATTTTTCACTCTTCATTCTTCACTCTTCATTCTTCACTCTTCATTAAAAAGTAATAATAGTTTACATCGAAAATTATCTGAAATCTTGCGTTTTTGTCAAAACTCGCCGAGAAAAAACAAGAGTTCTGACAAATTTTAACAAGGCTGATTATCAGATAGTTACGAGCCAGCACGCCCGATTTCTTCCCGTTTTCCTGTTTTTCGTTTTGATAATTTGTAACACACTGACACACAACACGTTATCCCACCTTAAAAGGGCATTTATCAAAAAAGCCCTGTTTTCAGCCAAACCCTTTTGTTTTTATGTTTGCATGAAGTTCTGTCTAATAGACATTCTTCAATCCACACGCACGGCACTCCCTTATACCCACACTATATAAAATAATCAGCCTACAAATAGAATAAAAGGCTTATTATCAGATAGTTATATAGTATATATAGACAACTCAAAATTTATTTTTTACATTACTTTTTTAAAAAAAACCGCAAAACAACCGCAAAATTTTCAGATAAATATCTGATTATCAGCAGTTTACGGTGTGTTTTTACCGCCGACAACACTAAGATAAACCGACAAACGCGCCGCGCCAGTTATAGCCGCGAAGAAGATAAACCGCTGATAACTTGCGCATTACGCACAAACTTCGTACCTTTGCCCCGCAAAGCCACGTCTGACAAGATTTGGCAGGAACACAGCGGCGCAGTTCACCCGCCAGCCAAAACGCGGGCATCCTCCAACCACCAACCCCCGCGTCTGCGTCGCTTTCTTTGAACCACATTGATGAATTGCTTTTCATAAGCCGCCGTGAGGCGCCACGCATTTTTGATTTGTTTTAATAGATTAGTTTTTAGTAGTTTGTTTTGCCGGGTCACTCCGGCAACCCATCGGGAGGTTTAACGTGTAGCTCCTCCCGTTCCGGCAGCCGCTCCGTTGTAGCATTCGGGCGGCTGCCATTCTTTAAGGTCGTCGCCAAGGCTCCTTTATCTGGAAATTTCTTTGGGCGCTACGCTTAAAATGGGTTAAAAATTTGGTTAAGATAATTTTAAAAAGAATTTTTGGATAATTTTGAGCGAAGCGACCACTTATCACCGCCCTTGTCGTCGCCGCCCCAATGTGTTATCTTAGCAGAAAAACATTCAGCGATATGATGAACTATCTTGACCCCACCGACCCGACGCAGGTCTATTACAACCCCCTGCCCGACAACGCCACGAAGGAGGAGCTGGAGCAGTACCAGCGCCTCACGCTGAAGATGCTCATCCGCGGCATCGTCATGTTCCTGGCCGCCCTCCTGCTCATGGCCCTCGTGTCACTCTTCACCTCCTGCACCACCCAGCGCATCGGTACCGACACGCTGGACCATCGCCTTTCACGCGAGATGCTGCAGCGCATGGACTCGCTGTTCTCTGTCAGGACGGTCACTCAGCAGGACTCCGCCTTCCGCCAGGAGATACTGCGCCAGTTCCAGAGCATCCGCGAGAAGAGCGACACATCGCGGAGCGTCATGGTCAATGCCGCCGGCGACACCATCCGCGAACGCATCGTCATCAACAACATCCGCGAGACCACCAGCTCTACAGACCGTCAGCTGCTCACCGTCCTCTCCCACCGTCTGGAAGTGATGGACTCCACGGTGCAGCAGCAGAACCTTCAGATAAGCCGCATGGACTCGCTGCTCCGGCAACAGAGCAAGACAATAGAGGTGCCCGTAGCGCAGCCGCTCTCCTGGCTGCAGCAGATGCAGATCTGGCTGGGTCGCCTCGTGCTCGTGGCCCTCGCTGTCCTCGCCGCCTGGTGGCTCATACGCAAGAAGGCATGGTGGCGCAGACTTATCAAATGACCGCTATGATCATCATCCGAAACAACATCATCCCATTCCCGGGCTACAAGGCCATCACCATCTGGCCCTTCATCTTTGTGCGCAAGAGCGCATTGTACAGCAACGATACCGACCGACACGAGCGCATCCACGGGCGGCAGCAGCTGGAGATGCTGCTCCTGCTGTTCTACCTTTGGTACGGACTGGAGTACCTCGTCCGCCTTGCCATCACACGCGACCACGACCGTGCCTACAGCTCCATCAGCTTCGAGCAGGAGGCCTACGACCACGAGTGCGACGAGGACTACCTGAAGCACCGCCGCCTCTATGCCTGGCTGCGCTATCTGTTCAAGGCTCCGGAGTGAGTGCGTGTCTTTCTGGGCGCTCCGCTTGAAATTTGTTAAAAATTTGGTTAAGAATTTTATTAAGGCCATCCATAGTTTTGGATAATTTTAAACTTAATTTTTAACAAATTTCGAGCGAAGCGACCCCAAGATAAAATTCTAAATAAAATTCTAAATATCAATTTTAAATCAAATTTCGAGCGAAGCGACCACTTGTAAACATCTGATAATCAAGCAGTGGGCAAAAGCCGCAAATTTGTCACACACATTTAATACAATTTAACAGCATAGTTTCAAGTTTCAAGTTTCAAGTTTCAAGTATGACACAACAACTCAAAACATTGGCTCTCTCAGAACTCCGTCGCGTAGCCGAGCGCATGCGGCTCGTCAATCGGCGCCTGCCAGATGGCAAGGGTGGCTACAAGGTGGAGCAGGTACAGGAACGCATACCGTTCAAAGTATGGTACATAGCCGCAAGCAATGGCGACGTGATTCGTGGCGAGGAATGCGTCACTCTCTCCGTAGATGTCGCCGCAGGCACCCGCCTCGTCCAATTCACCGCCAGCGGCCAGACGCGAAAACTTCGTGACTGCTGCATCCTCCGGGCCGACGACTTCCGGCTCACGGTGTGATGATTCTCTTGGGCGTCGCTCCGCTCCTTGAAATGGGTTAAAAATTTGGTTAATAATTGGTTTAAGATAATTTTAAACTTAATTTTTAACTAATTTCGAGCGAAGCGACCCCAATAGAAAATTCTAAATAAAATTCTAAATATCAATTTTAAATCAAATTTCGAGCGAAGCGACCCTTGCAACCATCTGACCCTCACCCCGTGGGCAAAACCCGCGAAATTGTCGCACACATTTACGATAGTTTAACAGAATCATTCCAACGTATTTTGCCCTTGCTCCGACCGCGCCCGCACGCTATATTATAGGCGTGCTGAGAAATCAGAACTCTGATTGCTGGCAGTCAGAACTCTGATTGCCGGAAGTCAGGACAGAGACAACGAGAAGTTTAACCCTTTAATAGTTCAGTTATGGCAGTCATAAAATACACCGTCAAAGAGAACAACGCCGTAGGAACGCACTCGTTCTACGCGGCCCCACAATCATATTCTACGCTTACCTGCGAAGACATGAAGGACGAGGTGGTAGAGGGCCTGGGCATCTCGCCCGACCTCGTGCCCACCATCATCAAGCGCTACATGCGCGTAGCCCTGCGCAGTGCCGGTCGCGGCCACCGCGTGAAGCTGGGCGACGAGATCACCATCTATCCCCAGATTTCCTGCTCCGTGAAGGACGAGCTCAACGACGACGGCACCGTGAAGAAGGCCGCCACCGCCGACATGCTCAACGTCGCCAATGCCCGTAGCACCATCGGCGCCACCATCGCCCAGGCCGTGCAGCAGCAGTTCGCCCAGAGCGTGTCGTGGAAGCGGGTCACTGAGAAGGCCGACGAAGAGGAGACACCAACCGACACCACCGACCCAACCACCGATCCTGACCAGCAGGGCGGCGGCACCGAAGGCGGCAGCACCGACCCGAACGAGTAGTAGTGGGCGCTACGCTTGAAATGGGTTAAAAATTTGGTTAAAAATAATTTTAAAAATAATTTTTGGATAATTTTGAGGAGCGAGAGCGACGACCCAAAAACTCTCAACTCTCAACCCTCAACTCGAAACGATGAGTCCAGGAAAATATAAAGGAATACTCATTGCCGCAGTGGTGAAGCGCTCAGGCATCTGCAGGGCTACCGTCGAGCAGGTCTTGTCGGCAACCTTCGACGAGATCCGCTACCAGATGGCCGAGGGTGCTGGCTGCGTGCCTATTGAGAGCTTCGGCACCTTTTATACTCAGGACCTGCCGGAGCGCGAACACTGGTACTCCTATAAGGGTAAGCACGAGCTGCGCCACCTGCCGCCCACCAAGCGCCTGAAGTTCAAGCCCACGAAGTCGTTCAAGCGTGAGGTCATCGACGACCAGCGCTTCGACCCCTCGCGCCGCTCCTTCGAGCGCCATCCCGACGACCCGCCCATCAAAGCACGCATGGCCCTGAAATACCAGGGCGGCAAGCACCAGCCACCGGCAAAGAGCAAGACTGTCTTTGTGAAGAGCGAGAAATAACCGATTGTTAGTGTTCAGCGGATTGACCCCGTGAACCTGGGCCTGCCTCACGAGCTGGGGCGGGCTTTTCTTGTGGTCGTCGCCAAGGCTCCTTGAAATTATATTTAGAATTATATTTAAAATTATTTCACATCACCCTCGCGCCGCCACATCTTCCATCTTCCATCAGCCATCTTCCGCCGCCACATCTTCCATCAGCCATCTAATTGTTAAATTTTAGCTGCCAATGAAAAATAGTTTGGAAAATATTTGGAGGTTTATAAAAAAACACGTACCTTTGCACCGTCAAACGATAAAAAGCTACACAAAATGGAGAAAATTGAGGTAACACAAGACGAGTTAAAGACGTTCTTCGACAAGCACTGTTTCATTCTTTCTGCCATCGCTGACAAGATGGGAGTGACCGACGGTATCGTGGGCAACTGCTTCAGTCGCACGCTGAACCGCCACGGCAAGCCGCTCAGCTTCTCGAAGAAGAATATCGAGCTGATGAACATGGCTATGCAGCAGATTTCCGAGGAACTGAGTATGAGCAAGTTGAAGTGCAGTGACGATGGCAGTACCAGGCGCTTCGTCAACGACGACCCCGCCATCATCGTGAGCCTGCGCAAGATAAGCCAGTACATCAAGCTGCGGGGCATGACGTATAACGTGCTGGGGTGGGGTAGCAGGAAGTGCGAGAGCAATATTAAGCTGAAAGGACCGAACCCGCATGTGCATCTGAAAAAGGAAGAGATAGAACTTATCAATAATGAAATACTGACTGTGGCCGGCTCTCTGGCTAAATGGGAGTTAGTGGGCGACGGCAATGATACTATTTCTACAGAATAAGAAAGGTATAATAAAAGATATAAGAAATTATCTATTTGTACGATTTGCAGGATGAAACGGCAATAATCCGATAGTGTTTATTATCTGTTTGTACGATTTGGGTGCAGGGCTTTTGGTGTAAAAGTCCTGCTTGTTTTTTGCATAAATATCCCCCTTTTTTTTTCTTCCACCCGACTTTTGAAAACGAAAAATCGAAACAATCATATTATCGAC
>Ga0256407_10002745_pt1 | contig 32868 bp, 23 predicted proteins | sample RumenRJG_04DNA_FD_193489 | JGI IMG/M metagenome (GOLD analysis project Ga0256407, IMG submission 193489) | Bovine rumen microbial communities from Lethbridge, Alberta, Canada - RJG_04 | ecosystem: Host-associated > Mammals > Digestive system > Stomach > Rumen | place: Canada: Alberta...
CATCGCCGGACAGATTCTCTCTATGGTCTATCTCAAGCAGATCCGCGAGGAAGCCAGCGCTGCCTACAGCTGTGGCGCTCAGGGCGCACAGGTTCTTGCCGACGACGGCTACCATATCGCACAGCTCCTGGGCTACTGCCCGATGAAGCCAGAGAAGAAAGAGATCGCTCTGAAGATCATGGATCAGGCTGTGAAGGATCTCGCCGAGAAATGCGATGCCGAGATGCTCTCAAAGGTACAGAAACTCATGATCAAGCAGTTCGACACCAACGCCAAGACCAATGGCTTCTGGGGTGGCGTCGTCTACAACGACTATAAGTTCCATCAGGACAACTACACCGACTACAAGAAGACGGTAGAGGCTCAGACACCTGCCTCCATCTCTGCGTTCGTCAAGCAGTTCCTCGCCGGTGCCAACAAGGTGAGCGTCATCATGCTGCCGAAAGAGTAAAGCATATCAACCATCAACTGCTCCAAGCCATCACCTCATGATGGCGGCTTGTCAGTCACCTATCAATAGCAAGCCCCCATTGGACAATCAGTCCAATGGGGGCTTGCGCGTTTGGCGCGTGGGCATTTACTTAGGATACATTGAAGCTTTCCGTCTGACTACTACACCTTATTTATGTAGATCTCTTATGCAGACAGCTGAGTCATTCCACCCTCGTCGCCCCAACCATCTGCTTCACCATCCAGTCGCTGATGGTTCCAGTCTCTGACGAGAATGAGCAGGCGATGGCATAGACCGGACGACCATCGTGGACGTAGGGATCCGCATATCCGCGATCACCGATCTGTGTCATAGCCTCAGCGGCAGGACGGTCGAGTTTGTACTCAAAGATATAGACATAGCGCGGTGTCTCTATCACGCAGTCGGCGCGGCCTTTCGATGTCGCCTTCTCGTGGTAGACGGTGTTGCGGGTGCTGCCAATGAGCCGCATGATCAGATATACTGTGTACTGGAACTGCCGCTCATGGCTCTTCTCACCGTTACTCTCGCGCACAGAATAAGGAATGCTCGCCAGGAAGTCGTTCAGCAGATCGCGGAAGTCCTCCGGCTTGCCATGGTGCAAGGCTTTCTTCAGTTTGTTGGCCCAGCTGTTAGGTTCTGTGGGCGTATGGAAATAGCCCGAGGCAAGGATGGCAAGAAAGCCCGAAGCAACCTCGTGGTTGGGAAAGTCGAGCTTGTACTCCTCGTCCTCACGATTATAACCCTTGATGGTGAGATAACCACTCTGATAGATCATCGGCACGGGCGCCTCCACCGTAGCGCGATAATCCACAAATTCTTGAGCCTCATAACTGCGGGCAATGATACCCTGGATGTCCTCATTACTGTGGGCGAGCAACCGCATCAGATAGCTCGGCGTGCCGGAAGCGAACCAGTAGTCCCTAATATTGTCATCTGCAAAGGCATTCAATAGCGAGAAGGGATTGTAGATGTCAGTCATTCCATTACTGAAGTGATACCCGTCGTATCGCTGTTGCAGTTGAGACTTAGCTTCTTCAACAGAAAGCATGTTTGTGTTGGCCAATTCCTCTATAGAAGATGCAAAGACATTGTTCAACTCTTCCCTACTGATACCACAGATAGCATCAAAACGAGGATTCATGCTTATATCTCTTGCATTGTTGAATCCCGAGAACACACTCACCTGCGCAAACTTGGTGACGCCCGTGAGGAGCACGAAGCGCAGGTCGGCGTCGGCAAGCTTGAAGACGGAATAGAATGCCTTGAGCGTCTCACGGTTGTGATCTTCAATGAGCATCTCGTTGTCACCGACACGGGTTTTCAATCCCGTGTCCATCGCGTCAAGCATGGGTTTGTCATATTCGTCAACGAGCACCACGCAGGTCTTACCCGTCTGTACATGAGCTTGATGCAGCACGTCGGCCAGGCGCCGGCCAGGCTGGTCAGTAGCTGGCTTCACGCCATATTGCTGTTCCCACTTGATCAAATAGCCATTGAGCGTCTGCTCCAGTGCATCCGCCTCAGTGTAGTTGGAACCATTGAAGTCGATCTCGAAGACGGGATAAGTCTCCCATTTCGTCTCTAAGCTCTCTATCTTCAAGCCCTTGAACAGATCATGGCGACCCTCAAAATAGTATTTGATAGTAGACACCAACAGCGACTTGCCAAAGCGTCTGGGGCGACTGAGGAAATAGACGCCATCATTCTTAGTTATATCGAACACCATGTCCGTCTTGTCGACATAGACAAAATCGTTCTCACGTAACTTTGCGAAGTCTTGTATGCCTATTGGATAGTTCATCTTCTACTGCTGTTATTACCGATTGCAAATATAGGAAATATTTCGCAGAACACAAAGGAATAAGCCTGAAAAAGGACCAGTAGTCTCCCTGCTCATCGCCGGGACAGCCACAACCCAAAGAAGCGGTCATAGACTTGGTAGCCGGCAGGAGACTTATACACCAGTTCCTTATCGGTCAGACTCTTCAGTGAACTGCTCACGCTGCTGGCACTTGTCAACCGGTAGCGAGCGATGAACTGTCCGCTGTTCGGCGCTGAGACATGTCCCTCATGGGCAATGGCGTCGAGCAGTTTTTGCTGTTTCTCGGGCAGCAACGAAAAGATCGTCTCGTAATAGGCATTGTTGTCCTGCACCAGTTGTCTGATGGCCTCATCAGCCTGGTGTTCGGTCACGACATCCTCATCGTCGGCATAGAGTTGCTTGAGCACACTCTGCACGTACCACGTGTGCCCCTCCAGCATGTTGTAGAAATAGTGAAAGACATCCTTATCGAGCTGATGCCCTTGCTTCCGGAAGAAGCGACTCGCAAACGTGTAATAAGGAGCCTCATCAATAGCCTGCAGTTCCATCAGACGCGTGCTTTGGAAGAAGGGTCGGTTAGGCGAAAGGAAGATGTCGGCCATCAAGTGGCGTTTGCTGCCCGAAAAGATGAAATGCGCATTGTGCAAAAACTGTATGTAGGAGCGCAGCAGGGCCTCCACCCCTTTCTCCGGATAGGACATGATCTGCTGAAACTCGTCAATAGCCACATAAATCTGCTTGCCGGAGTCTTTCATGAGATCGAAGATCTGCTTGAGGTCCACCGTGCTATCCCTCGACTCCAGTGTCACCGACACCGAAGGCTCGCCCGTCATCGGGTCCATGCTCACCACAGGCCGCCATGCAGCGAAGAACTGCATGGCACGGCGCAAAGCCTTCTCGCCTTTGGAGAGCAGAGCTTTGAGAATGGCAGTGCCGAACGCTTGCACGAAGTCAGATAAGTCGTTCGTGCCAAAGATGTCGACGTAGACGCACACCGTGTCCTTCGCCTCGTATTGAAGTCGATAAAAAGCATTCTTGATGAGCCCGGTCTTGCCCATGCGACGGGGCGAGAAAAGCGTGATATTCCATCCGTTGCGCAAGTCAGAGATCAGTTGCGTGGTCTCTGCCTCGCGGTCGCAGAAATACTCCGGACTCTCATAGCCATAGACGAGAAAAGGGTTGCTTAACTTCTTCATGACAGTTAGAATTAACGGCGATTACGTAAACATCGTTACGAACTTTCCGTAACGCAAAGTTCGTAAAATTATTCCATATCACCAAAAAATCCACGAGTTTTCAATGCGAATAAGGTGATGTTCGCCGGATAGGCAACCGTCTCACTAAGAGCACTTGTTCTCACTCACACATAGACGCACGCTCTATATAGCAAGAACTTACTTTACAAAACATCATCAACATGATGTCACCATCTGGAAAAAAGGTAAAAGGGGGAAAAAGAGAAAATCAAGGTAAAAAGCACAAAATTGTGAGGCCATGCTAAGAAAAAGCCTTTCTGTACCTGTCATCTCGGCAGTTTTATCGTATAAAACAACCGAGATGACCATGTGAAAAAGCCGAGATGACAGACACAAAAAGGTACTTTGACACCACTTCCATATAGTTTTATCGGGGTCAAAGTAGCAGTATTTTTGCACAATAACAATAAAATCTCTGTATTATACTGTATTCCAATAGTTTACAATAGCACACCTGAGATTCGCAAAATTCGGGCGATGAGCTTTTTATTTTTGAGAATCGCCTGTATTTGGGCGGAAAAATGTCAGTATTCTCAACAAATATTCTAAGACCGAGAATTCAAGTACACTCTCCAAAAACCACATCCACAAAATTCTTGGGCACCCAGTAGAGACTGGCTGCCCAAGAATGATACCATAAGTCTAAAGGTCTCCGACTGGTTCAAGACGCCATTTCGAGTTATCGCTGTCGCAGTCGTAGGGCGCGAGCGTCGGCGTGCTGTCACCGGCGGAATAGAGGCAGTAGCGGGTGTTGTCGCCTTTCATGCCGGGAATGGCCTTGGGCATGATACGATACGTGCCGTCGGTCAACTGCTCTATACGCCATAGCTGATTGTCAGCGCCCCCATATTCCGGTACGGTTGTCAACTCTTTGTCGGCGGTGGCAGCCAAAGCCCGGTGTGTACCACGAACCATGATCTTGAAATAAGGAGCACTCAGGTAGCCGCCCTTCTCAGCCACCGCCATTATCGTCCACAGCTGATGGGGCCGGAACATATAGTCGCTGCAGCGCACACGGATGTCGCCCTTGGGCCACGACGGCTCTACCTCGTCAAGCTTCTGACAGTCCAGTCGCTTCACAGGACTGTTGGGATCAATGCGGAAAAACGGCTCGATGTCACGCTCCATCCTGACGAAGTCCACAGCCAGTTCCAAAGAATAGCCGCGCCGCTCAGAGGCAATCTCGTAGTCGCCACCGCGGAAAGGCTTCCCCGCCACCGGCCAGCCATTGTGCCAAAGCAGTGGCAGGATGCCCAAGACACTGCGCCCGCTACGGTCGAGATCCGCCTCGAAATGGCACGACATCAGCTCCACGCCCTTGTCAACGATAGTGCGACCGAAATGTCCCGGACCGTACTTGCGGTCACCGGCGGCAACGACCATACGGCCACCGCCGTGGAGCATGTCACGGCCCATATTGTCGAGATAGGGACCTACCACGTTGCGCGACCGTCCCACCACGATGTTGTAGGTGGAGTTTGGCCCGTCGCAGCAGGTGCCGTGCGTGCCAAGCAGATAGTACCATCCGTCGCGATAGATGAGATCCGTGGCCTCGCAGTCGATGGCAATGTCGCGCTCCTTGTTGCCGGCAACGCGCCGGCCTGTCGCCGGATCGAGTTCTATGAGACGGATACTGCCGAAATAGGTGCCGTAGGTCACCCACAGCCGACCGGTATTCGGGTCAAGGAAGAGACAGGGATCGATGGCGTCCTGGTCTTCCAAGCCATCGGACGAGCAGACCTCCACCGGCTTGGAGAACCGGAAGTCGGGCGACTTCGGGTCGAGCGTCTTGTTCCACATCGTGAGGATGCGGCCATTGTGTCCGCCACCGAGTCCGCCGCCCGTAGCACCATATATAATAAGGTAACGGTCACCAATCTTCATCACGTCGGGAGCCGCGCCGCCGCCTGGACGCACGGCTCCACCGTGCCATGCCCATCCGTCGTCAGAGATCAGTCCGCCGCCCCCCGTTCCGAACGTGTAGTACTTACCGTCGCATTCAGCCAGTGTCGACGGGTCGTGGATATAGGGTGCGCCGGTTTGGGCAAAGGCCGAGGCCGTCATAGCGGTCAAAGCCAAGAGAGTATAGAGTCTTTTCATTTCTTCGGAAGGATTAGCGTTAGTGGTTCTACAACAGCATGGCCCTCGTCATCGAGGAAGCGGGCACAGAAATCGCTGAGTCCCGGACCATTGATGACGGCACAGCGCAGAATGTTGCGACCCGCCCGAAGCGTGAGCCGCCCCGACCGTGCGTCGTCCTCTACCATGCGTCGGTCGCCTTCAAGGGTGAGCACATGATCACCGTTGAGCCACCACGACGAGGCGCCGTTGGAACCGACAGACAGCCTTACACCTCTGATCTCCCGTGGGCTGTCGATGACTGTCACGGCCCAGAAGAGCGAGCCGTAGGTCTGCTGCCCCCACCGCTCGGCAAAGCGGAAGAGACGTACGTTGTAGTTTTCACTGTCGAGCGCGTGCCATTTCAGTCTTTGGTTGCCAACCCGCACTTGCTGACCGTCGCGCGGCAACCGGGTCATCTGCCCTTTGAAGTATTCTTTGCTGAAGGCCTTTTGCAGATAGCTGTCGGTGAAGACCACGTTGGAGCGGATGTCCTGACGGATGGGCTCCAGCAGTAGCCAGCGACGCAGATAGCCTTGGTCATCGGGACGCAACGCTGCTGACGTGACCGGAGCAAAATACTTTGGCCGGTTCTTGAAGCGCAGCCAGCCTACATCCACACCGGTATCCTTGCAGGTCAGCACGATGTCGGCAATGCCCCGCGGCGTATGGAGCAAAGGCACCGCCAATGACATCCATTGCCCACTATAGTCGCGACGGAACGGACCGCCGCCACCTTTCACGACAATGTCCACCCGCGCGATGACCTTGCCCTTGGTGCTGCCCTCATGCACGAGCAGTTCGGCATTGTCACGGGCCCGCACGCTCAGCGCGAGATAAGCGTCGGTCAGAGGCGTGAAGTCCACGCTACCATAGCGCAGCCAGCTGCCTTTTCCCGGCAGAGAAGCGTATCGGCTCAGATGGTGTTCATCGCCGCCGGCAATGCCGACGGTCACTCCGACCGACATCTCGCAGCTGTTGCCCATCACCAAACGGTCGGTGGCAGGCGATACCGTCTGTGACAGTGCGGCAGTGGGCAACAATGTCACCGCGAGCAAACCTAAATAATAAGAGAGAGAAGAATTCATCTGTTGAGTAAAGAAAAGCGCAAAGCCTCCTCCGCGCACGCGGAGGAGGCCATCACGAAGGGAAGACTACTTTGTAGAAGCACTCTCCCATCCCGGGTTCTGCTTCAGATTAGGATTCATGTCGATCACATCGGAAGGATAAGGGAACAGACGGTCCTTGTCCTCAAAACCGACCTTGAATCCTTTGTCCATAGCCTCGTGGGTATGGGTGATGTAGAAACGGCTGTTGGCTTCCGTGCCATGCTCCCATACAACATTCTCGTCGCCCGACTGCACAGGGCGGAAGAGCTTGTCGAAGAGGTGGGGCACATGCTTGCCTGCTTCCTTCAAGCGGGCCAGGCCGGCGGGGTCGTTCCATCGGAGAATATCCTGGAAGCGGCAACCTTCAAACCACATTTCAAACATCTTCTCTTTCTTCAGCACTTCCATGTCAACATTGGCGCTGATGGTCTTGGAACCGGCGCGCTCCTGGATCATGTTGACATACTTCTTTGCCTCAGCGTTGTCGCCGGTCTGCAGACAGCACTCAGCATAGTCGAGAAGCACCTCGGCATAGCGCATGACTATGATGTTGTTCAGTCGGAGATTATTGCCGTGTACGCCGCCGTCATCGGTGTCGCTGGCACGCATCAGCAGTTTGAACGGCAGATAGAAGCTCTGGCAATAGAGTCCTTGGGTAGGATCCTTGATGCCAATCTTTGTTGATGTCTTCTTCTCTTCGAGCGGCATATTGTTCAGCTCGTCGTTCTGATATTTCATGCCCTCAATACCCGAGGTCTGATAGACCGCGTCATCGACATGTATGAGCGTGGCCTTGAAGCGCGGCGAATCGCCGTCGTTGTCGTGGAAAGCATTGCCAAACCACTCCGGAACACCGATAGAGCCCCAACCGTCGAGGCCACAGTAGACACCTGCAGGATTGACAACAAAGTTGCCGGCGCGCCAGTTAAAGCAGTTGGACTCCATCCACGTGGAATGATTCATATAGCCCAGTCCCTGACCCGTGCTCCAGTCACCTGCCGCAGGATTGTAGCGCATGTTGATCTCAAAGATCTTCTCCGGCGCACCGTCGCCCTCGACATGGAAGAGATTGGCAAACTGACTGCCGGGCACCAACGCATATTTGCCAGAGTCGATGACTTTCTTGAACTCAGCCTTAGCCTGGTCGTACTTCTTGGCAAACAACAGAGCCTTGCCGGCCAATGCTTGGGCGAAGCCCTTGGTGACGCGATAAGCGCCAAACTTGTCCGCCGTGCTCTTGCGCTCTGTCAGGTCGGGCTCTGCTTCCTGGCACTCTTTGGCGACCCACTCGAAATACTGTTGCTGGGTCATCTCGCTGTTGGAAGGCAAGTCGTTGGCTCCGAGCAAGTGGTCGACAAGAGGCGGCTGTCCCCAGTAACACGACAACAGGAAGAAGTTGTAAGCCCTGAGCACACGTGCCTCGGCCACAGCCTGCTTCTGATAGGCCGTCGATGACTCCTTGAACTTCTCGATGACGAGGTTGTCGCTGTGCACCGAGAGATAGAGACCCTTGTAGTGATAGTTAATGGCTTCGGGATTGCTCAAGTAGCGGAACTGGTTGACGGCACCGCCAAACTCATGGTCGCCATAGTTGCCACCACCGTAGAGCACGTCGTCGCCCGGGTCGTTGGCCAGCACTCGCGCCGGCGTGTAGATGCCCGGACCGCCGCTTATCGTGGTACGTCCCAGCGTGTTGACCATAAAGCCCTCGTAAGCTGATGCCAGCGCCTTAGCGCAATCGGCGTCAGTCTTATAGAAATCACTCTCACTCGTCACACCCTTCTGAGGGATATCCAGCTGATCTTCGCAGGAGGAGAATGCTGCCACGCCGACAAGCAGCGCGAACAATGGAATTATATGTTTGTTCATTGTTGTTTCGTTTTAAATCATTAGAATGTAACGTTCACACCGAAGACCACCTTCTTGGACATAGGATAGTTGCCGTTGTCGAAGCCACGCGACACACCGCTGTTGAGTGATGAGGTCTCGGGATCGGCGCCAGGATAGCTGGTGATGGTGAAGAAGTCGTCAAGAGAGACAGAGAAGCGGAGCGCGTTGACCATGAACTTTTTGGTGATGCGCTGTGGCAGGGTATAGCCGAGCTGTATCTGCTTGAACTTGAAGTAAGCACCGCTGAAGATGGCAGCGTCGGAGCTGAAGAATGTCCAGTCGGTAGCCACCCGCTTCATGTCAGGATACTTGCTGTGGTCGCCCTTCTGCTTCCAGGAGTCTTTCCAATAGGTGTCGATGCCATTGATCAGCGGACGGTCGGCAGAGACCATGAGGTTGTAGATCTTGTTGCCGGCAGCACCGGTACCGAAGACTGTGAAGTCAAAGCCCTTGTATTCCAGGTTGAGGGTGATGCCATAGGTGACCTTAGGCAGTGCGCAACCGAGATCCTGCTTGTCGTTGTCGGTCGGCGCGTTGGTGATCTGTCCATCTTTGTTGTAGTAGAGGGCACCGCCGGTCTCGGGATCTACGCCGGCATACTTGAAACCGCGGAAATACCACATGGGATGTCCGGTCTCCAAAGAGGGGCACAGCTTGTTGTTGAATCCGTTGATACCCACCTCGTCGTAGCGTGGCAACATCGGACTCATCTTCTTCACCTCGTTCTTCAAGGTCGACACGTTGGCGCTGACACTGTATTTCAGGTCGCCGATATGGTCTTTCCATCCCAGATCCATGTCGATACCGGTGTTGAGAATCTCACCAGAGTTGACGTAGGCATCAGCGAAGCCAAGCTCCGGACTGAGGTGTACCTTAATGAGCTGATCCTTCGTGGTCTTGCGATACCAGTCGAAGCCCAAGGTCAATCGGTCATTGAGGAAACGGGCATCGAGACCCAAGTCATACTGCTCGGCAGTCTCCCAAGTCAGCTTAGGATTGGGGAAGTTGGAAAGGGTAGCCGCTGTGGTGGCATCGTCGGTGAAATTGTAGTAACCGCCAACGCTGATGGTGGAAGCCCACTGATAGTTGTTGAGCACACTCACGTTACCGTTACGTCCCCATGATCCACGGATCTTGAGGAAGGAGACTGCGTCTGTGCTCACAGCGTCGCGGAAGAATTTCTCGTTGCTGATCGCCCAACCCAGCGACAGAGAAGGGAAGGTACCCCAGCGGTTCTCCTTTGAGAGCTTGGAACTGTCAAAGGCATCGCGACGGATATTGAACTGGAAGAAGTAGCGCTGGTCATAGTTGTAGCTCAGACGGCCGAAATAAGACAAGTGGGTGTTGACCGTTGGCAAGTTAGAGCCTTTCAGCTTCGCCTTACCGTTGGAGTTCAGGAAGTTGATGTACTGGAAAAGCGGAGCAGCATCGCCTTCAAGAATCTGCTTGGTATCTGCCGATGAGAGACTGGAGTTGTCGGTACGGTTTTTCGTAAACGACATACCGATCATCGCGTTGACATTGTGCTTGCCGAAGCTCTTTGTGAAGTTGGCAAAGTTCTCCCACTGATAGTACAGTCCGGTGTTGGTACCGGCAGATATGGTGTACTGGTCGCTCTGTGACAGCGTGTTGAGCCAGAAAGGTCCGTTATAGCTGTGGCTGTTACTCTGCGTGATCTGATAACCGAGACGTGAGGTGATGGTAAGGCACTTCACCGGGATAAGGTTGGCAGCGAATGTACCGCGTACGTTGATGCCTTTGTTGCTGGCATTCTGGCGGTCGCGCATAGCCAACGGGTTGGCTGTGGCCTCCTCAATATACTTCGATGTGCCATACCATACCGGATGAGCCTCATCAAAACCGGGAGGCGTGGTCACGCCACCGTGGTCGGGCGATTCCCATTTGGTGCGCATGATATTGGGCATGTCGTCAAGACTGGTGATATAGGCAGGAGTCAGCGGGTCGATGGAGACAACAGAGTTGAGGAACGACTGATAGCCGTTGGTCAGCGACTTGGTGCTCCACTTTTCCACAGAGGTGTTGCTGGTGATGTTGAACCAGTCGAAGAACTTGTAATCGGCATTGAGCTGGGCTGTAAAGCGCTTGTAGACATCCTTCTTGCCCTTGACGATACCGTCGTCGTTGAGGATGCCCAGTGCTGCGAGGATGTGTCCCTTGTTGTTGCCGCCCTCTACGGTGACGTTGTGCTCCACGCTCCAACTGTTGTTGAACACCTCATTATACCAGTTGGTGTTTTGACCATTATACTTATTTGACTCTAAAAGCGCGTCGGAGATGTCGCCCAAATACTTGTGATAGGCAATATACTCCGGTGCGTCGAAGAGGTCGGCTTTCTTGCCAAGACTCTGGTTGACTGCTTTCAGCGAGTAGCTGATATGAGCCTGGCCGCCACTGTTGGAGCCGTTTCGAGTAGTGATCAGCACCACGCCGTTACCAGCCTCGGCACCATAGATAGCAGCAGAAGCGGCATCCTTCAACACCTCCACAGACTGGATGAGCGAGGGATCGAGGTACTGGATGTTGTCGACCTTCAAACCATCAACGATGAGCAAAGGAGCGTTGTTACCGTTGGAACCGTAGCCACGCACACGGATTTCTGCACCGGCACCCGGTGCGCCACTGTTGATGATCTGCACACCTGTGACCTTGCCTTGCAGGGCAGCACCGGCATCGGTCGTGGAGAGGTTCTTGATGGCGTCGCCGCTCACCGAAGCCACGGCACCGGTCAGGTCGCTCTTTTTCTGCACACCATAACCGATGACCACCACATCATTGAGCGTCCGGTCGTCTTCCTTTAATACAATAGGTACAAGGTTGGTGCCTTTGACAGTCACGGTCTGTGTCTCGAAGCCCACATAGGAAATGGTGATCGTAGAGCCGGGCTTGGCATTCACCATGAAGTTACCGTCCAAGTCCGTGACTGTGGCTGCCTTTGAGCCATTGACCTTGACTGTAGCGCCAAGGATCGGCTCACCGTTCGAGTCTTTCACATTACCCCGTATTTGGGATTGTGCGAAACCAGCCACTGAACTCAAGCTGAGCAAGAAGAGGGCAAGCCCTTTCTTCTCCATCATTCTAATACTTTGCATTAGCGGTAGTTTTAAGTTAATTAAATTATTAGGTTGAAATTTTGTGCAAAGATAGTGTTTATTCGTTCATGTATGTTTTTGCTATGTTACAAAAACTTTATGAAACGTTATAGGACTCAAGTTTTCCTATTTTTGGCTTTCTTCCACAGTTATCACTCCACATTATTATATATACAGTACTCATGAAGTGATAATTCCACAGAAATGATTATCTTTGCACCGACAAAAAAGAGAAGACCATGTTGAAGATCACAGTAAAAGGAAAGAGCCCTGTGTGGGGCGAGCGTTGTATGATTGCCGACAACGCTACATTGGCAGGCGACATCACCATGGGCAACGACTGTAGCATTTGGTTTGGTGCCGTGCTTCGCGCCGATGTCGACAAGATCGTGATGGGTGACCGCTGCAATGTGCAGGACTTGGCATGTATCCATCAGACGGCCGGCGGTGCCGCAGTTCTGGGCAACGACGTCAGTCTGGGACACGGAGCAGTCGTCCATGCTGCCACAATCCACGACGGCGCGCTCATCGGCATGAACGCTGTAGTGCTTGACCATGCGGAAGTTGGAAAGGGGAGCATCGTGGCAGCCGGCGCTGTTGTCGTCGGAGGCACAAAGATCCCTGATGGCGAGATCTGGGGCGGCATTCCCGCGCGATTCATCAAGAAGACGGCTCCCGGACAGGCTGAAGAGTTCGCAAAAAACTATCTCACCATCAAAGAATGGTATTGAGAATGATGAAGGTTGAGTGGTGAAGGATGAATGGAATCAATATTGAATATTGAGTGTTGAAGGATGAAGGAAATCAATGTTCAATGTTGAGTGTTGAATGTTGAATGGAGACGATGATGAATTCTGTATTGTTGATTAAGCCGGAAAGGAAGCAGTGGATTCCCCTACCCCACTATTTGCTGATCAATGGGCAAATGCTAGGACTGATGCGGGGCAACGACAGTGTGCGTGTGGCATTGCCGGCGGGCGACTATGGCGTCACCATCCGCTCGGCTTATAAGTTCATCGAGAGCACAGCGCAGGTGCACATCGCTGAGGGAGAGACGCTCACGCTGACCTTCGGCGACCGCGAGTGCTGGTGGAACTGGCTGTTCAATCTCGACCTGGTACTGTGGCTCATCAAGTGGTTCTTCGACTTTGGCAACTACTGGGACACGGTCTACGAGGTGGCAAGCAACGGCTTCTTCGTCCTTTGGCTCCTGCGTATCTGGATCATTCGCAAGCACTATTTCCAGATAAAATGCTCACTGACAAGAAAACCATAAGCCCCTTACTGGCGCACCGGATCAACACTGTGTATGGAGAAGCGTCAAGTTCTGGAAGCTGTTGATGACGGCGAGCTGGTCAATGCGTGTAAATTGATTTTACTGCTTGACAGACAATCGTTCGCTAAGCAGAAAAAGATCATTCCCTACGTAGCAAACGATCTTTTTCTATAGCGTTACAATGTTTGGAACCTTGTTTCAACCTCACAAGACCACAGTTTCGACCCCGTGAGAACACTGATTTGACACCATAAGAACACAACTTTGATGTCATAAGAACATAGCTTGTTGTACTAATTTCCGCTACGGCGTAAAAGCTAAAGCCTTCCGCCAATAGCTGTTGACTGTTATTTGTTATTTGTTATTTCATTCTTTCTTTGTGGCAGCGCCAAGATTCAACGTAGGAGAACCTGCCATTTGCGGTTGGAGGGCGGTGAGAGGCGTGCCTCTCATAAGCCCTCAAACCAAAAATGGCAAAGGGCCTTAGCCCTTGGCGCTGACACAAAGAGGTTTTCCTGGTTTTTGTTAAAAAGCTATTTACTTTGTGCAACGACATTCCTAACCAATTACGGATCTGTGACCAGAAAAGATGACTCATATCCGATACACGGAAAATATCCACTGCGCCCATAAACCCCAAAACGGTCACAGATTTCAAAGAAAGAGTCAAGCATCAATCCCCCCTAACAAACATTAAAGACTCACGCAATCACATTCTCTAAGAACGGATAGCATGAGTCTTTATGCTTGATGTTTACGGACATAAATTGCCTCTACTCGCTTACGAATGCAATCCGAGCCAAAGGTATCTACAATTTAAATTTATATCCGAGGGTGAACTGAAAAACAGAATTCTTATGATTCATATTCTTTATAACATTTGTGAGCCCCCAATTATATCTTGCGTCTACTACAAAAGAATGGTATTCATAGCTTACCCCCATTGGTATCGAGAAGTCAAAAGACCTAACTTCTGAGTCCTTATATGTATCTTTCGCCAAATCTCCGAGAGAGCCTGTCGTCTTATTACGGATATTAAACCCTGGCTGTACACCCAGTTTGACTGCAAGTCCCTTTGCTACATAAACATTTGCAATGATCGGAATATTTATATAGTCTAACTTGTTGGTTAAATCGGTGTTGGCATAATACTTATTCTTGCAACCCTGCATAGAATACATAACACCGGACGAAAGAGAAAACATATCGGTGAGATGATATTCCAATTCAACGCCGGCAGAGATGCCAGTACGCACTTTATTCCCATCTCCATTAGTCAAATTAGCAATGTTCAGTCCGACTTTTGGCTGTATGGTCCAAGTCTTAGCCTCATTTTGGGCTTTAGAACTTAAAACCATGACAGCGAGAAAAAGTAGTAACAATAATTTCTTCATGATTTTATAATATTTAAATGTTTTGATTTTGATTAAAACCATATATAAGACGAGAAAAACAAAAAAAGCACCTACTCGAAATTGATATTTTTTTCAACACGCAGTACTTGATCGTAGAGACCAACAGCGACTTGCCAAAACGCCTGGGTCGACTAAGAAAATAGACGCCATCATTCTTAGTCATATCAAACATCATGTCAGTCTTGTCGACATAGACAAAATCGTTGCCCCGCAACTTTGCGAAGTCTTGTATACCTATAGGATAGTTTGTCATCTACTATTGTTATTACCGATTGTAAATATAGGAAATAATCCGCAGAATACAAAGGAATAGCTTGAAAAAGGGGAGCAAGCGTATAGTTTATATTTTGCTCACACTGAGACACAGAGTTGTGGAGAGACTTCCTAAAAACGCTGCGGACTCAATATAAAAGAAGTCTAACTCCGTTTCTCTATGTCTCTGTGCAAGTACAATTACCATGAATACCATAGCATATATAGGTCGTCCGTGGAGCAAATTTTTTAGATCTTATGATGAATTCTATCCTTGCTAAGGCTAAAGTAGCGGAGTCATATACATAGGGACAAGCAGTGTCTCACCGTCCTTGCGCAGATCCTTGGTGTACAGCAGATACCTGTCTCCTACACGGCTACTATATTTAGTGCAGAATGCATCAAGTGACTTATGGGCATTATATCCAGAGGATTTTACTTCGACGGGACAGAGCCTGGCACCTTTGGAGAGGAGGAAGTCTATCTCGTAACGATGGCGTTCATCCTTCTTCCAAGTGTAATAAAACAATTTATTCCCAGCGGCCGTGAACATCTGAGCCACAAGATTCTCATAGACATATCCAAGGTTGACCTCGAGCTTGTCGCCCAAGAGTTTCTGATAGATGACATTCTCTGTATAGTCTTTATCCCAAAAAGCTAAGGTGACAAAGAGACCAGTATCTCCACAATAGATTTTGTACCTTGACATATCCGCAGCGAGTGACAGGCCTACATTGGGATCAGAGGCATGATAGGATAGATTCACTGTCTTACTGTCTTCAAAGTCTCTCAGCATCACTTCCATTTTATTTTCAGCAACATTACCAATCACTTGGCTGGGCGTATATCTATTTTTGTTACCACTTAGCTGCGATGGAATCTGCATGAAAAGTCGTCCCACCCGTCCTGTAGGGTCGAGTTTGAGGAAATCATCTTGATAGAGTTCGATAATGTTGCGTTTCACCTGATCAACACTGCTAAGGTTGTTCGTGTCTAAATAGGTATTAACTGCCTGTGGCATCCCACCGACAAGCATATAGAGTCGCAGTTCACGCATCTTTTGACGGTGAGCAGCCCCCAATGGAATACGATGTACAAGCATCTCTCGCATAAGTTCCATGGATGCAGTATCGCCCATGGCCCACCGAAACTCCTCGTAATCCATAGGGTACATGCTCAGTCGCTTCTCTTCGCTGGGGATTGTGATTCCTTTGGTGTTTTGGCGTATACTGATGAGAGAGCCAGTCTCTATATAGTCATAGCGCCCATCCTGAACAAGATATTTGATGGCTTGTCGAGCCTTAGGGCACATCTGAACTTCATCAAAGATGATAACGGACTTCCGACGCTTCAATGCGACGTTATAAGTAGCCTGTAGTTGGAAGAAAAAAAAGTCCAAATCCATCAAGTCGTCGAAGAGAGACTTGACACGCGAAGAAACTCTATTGAAATCTATGAGTATGTAAGACTCATATTCGTTCTTGGCAAATTGCTCGACAATGGTAGATTTGCCTACACGTCGTGCTCCCTCTATGAGTATAGTAGTCTTCCCTTCCCAGCTTTGTTTCCATTGGAGCAATTGGTCGTATATCTTTCTTTTGAATATCCGTTCCATCTTGTCTGACATTAAGTTACGACGCAAAGATAATAAAACTTTCTCTATTCCCAAAATGTTTTAAGCCTAAAACACTGCTATTCCCAAAATGTTTTAGACATAAAACGCTGCTTTTCCCAAAATGTTTAGACTCTAAAACGCTGCTTTTCCCAAAATGTTTTAGAAAAACTGTACTCCTCCCTATAGACACTAAAAAATACATCCACGCCCCGACAACTGCGGAGCGTGGATGCTTGCTATATAAGTTGATGCGATTGCGGTTATCCTACCTGCGAGCCCGGCTTCACCTCACCGAGTGTCGTGGTGACGCTGAGCGAGCCGTCGAAGTTGAGGGCAGAGAGAATCATGCCCTGGCTCTCAATGCCCATCATCTTGCGCGGCGCAAGGTTGGCAATGAAGAGCACATCCTTGCCGATGAGATCCTCGGGCTTATAGAACTTGGCAATGCCGGAGAGGATGGTGCGGTCCGTGCCGCTGCCGTCGTCGAGCGTGAATTGCAGGAGCTTGTTGGACTTCTTCACCTTTTGGCAGTCCTTGATGTGTCCCACACGGATGTCGAGTTTCTCCCACTCGTCAAACGGGATGTTGGGCTTGATAGGCTCAGCCTTGTAGTCCTTGGCAGCCTGTGCCTTCTCGTTGGCTTCCTTAGTGGCAGCGAGCTTGTCGAGCTGATGCTGGATAGCCTCGTCCTCGATCTTCTCGAAGAGCAACTGCGGCTCAGCGAGCTGATGACCGGCCTCAAGCAGCGTGGTGCTGCCCAGCTCAGCCCAGTCGAAGTCCTTGAGGTTGATCATTTCGCGCAGCTTCTTGGAACTGAACGGCAGGAACGGCTCAAAGGCGATGGCGAGGTTGGCAACCAGCTGGAGTGAGATGTTGAGGATCGTCTCCACACGCTTCGGGTCAGTCTTCCACACCTTCCACGGCTCGCACTCGGTGATGTATTTGTTGCCGATACGTGCCAGGTTCATGGCTTCCTTCTGAGCCTCGCGGAACTTGAAGTTGTCGAGATATTGCTCTACCTTCTCCTTCACGTCCTTGAACTCTTGGATAGCCTGCTTGTCCACGTCGAGCAGTTCGCCGCAGGCCGGCACCACCCCGTTCCAGTATTTCTTGGTAAGCTGCAGGGCGCGGTTGACGAAGTTGCCGTAGATGGCGACAAGCTCAGAGTTGTTGCGTTCCTGAAAGTCCTTCCAAGTGAAGTTATTGTCCTTGGTCTCCGGTGCATTGGCGGTGAGCACATAGCGCAGCACGTCCTGCTTGCCGGGGAAGTCCTTCAAATATTCATCGAGCCATACAGCCCAGTTGCGGGAAGTACTGATCTTGTCGTTCTCAAGGTTGAGGAACTCGTTGGCCGGCACGTTGTCCGGCAGGATATAGCCACCGTGAGCCTTGAGCATGACGGGGAAGATAAGGCAGTGGAACACGATGTTGTCCTTGCCGATGAAGTGGATAAGGCGTGTCTCAGGGTCCTTCCACCACTTCTCCCATGATCCCCAGCGCTCGGGGTCAGCATCACAGAGTTCCTTGGTGTTGGAGATGTAGCCGATAGGTGCATCAAACCACACATAGAGCACCTTGCCCTCGGCGCCCTCTACGGGCACGGGAATACCCCAGTCGAGGTCGCGTGTCATGGCACGCGGCTGCAAGTCCATGTCAAGCCACGACTTGCACTGTCCGTAGACATTCGGTCGCCACTCTTTGTGACCTTCAAGGATCCATTGCTTCAACCAGTCCTGATATTGGTTGAGCGGCAGATACCAGTTCTTGGTCTTGCGCAGCTCAGGCTTGGCACCACTGATGGTGGAGTGCGGGTTGATGAGCTCCATAGGGCTGAGGTCGCTGCCACATTTCTCACATTGGTCGCCATAGGCGTTAGGGTTGCCGCAATGAGGGCAGGTGCCCATGACGTAGCGGTCGGCGAGGAACTGCTTGGCCTCGGGATCGTAGAGCTGTTCGCTCTCTTTCTCGATGAGCTTTCCGTCGTCGTAGAGCTTACGGAAGAAGTCTGAGGCGAGCTTGCTGTGCACCTTTGATGTGGTGCGGCTGTAGATGTCGAACGAGATACCGAACTCCTTGAACGAGTCCTTGATGATTTTGTGGTAACGGTCGCAGACATCCTGCGGCGTGATGCCCTCTTTCTTGGCGCGTATAGTGATGGGCACTCCGTGCTCGTCGCTACCGCCGATGAAGACCACATCCTGCTTCTTCAGACGAAGATAGCGCACATAGATGTCGGCCGGAACATATACACCGGCCAGGTGACCGATGTGCACACCGCCGTTGGCATAGGGCAGCGCGGCAGTGACAGTAGTACGTTTGAATTTCTTTTCTTCCATCTTGATTGCTTATACTTATTTCTTTATAGGTGCAAAATTACAAAAAGGTTTTGAGAAATCGGCAGTTACAGCCATGAATCATAAGATAGTATGGAGGAAAAATCATGATTTACTTTGTAATTACATCGGTTTATGGTACCTTTGCACTATGTTACAACGAGACTATTTCATCCGCATCCTTCAAGAGTTTATGGCTGCCGTGCAGCGTTTTCTTGAAAAGAAAGAGGAGGAAGGCAAGCGCGACGTAGCGCTGCGCGACCTCTACAGACAGTATATCGGCAGCTACGACGACTTGCGCAACCTTACCGTGGAAGAGGCTATCGCCTACGCACGCGACGTGTGGGAGGCTGACCGTCGAATGAGCAAGTTGGAGATGCTGGCTGGACTGTGGCATGCCGAGGGCGTGTACAAGGCTGATCCGCTGCGCACAATGCTTCTGAAGAAAGCGTTCCAACTCTATGACTATGTCGACACGCACAGCGGGGAGTACTCGCTGACACGAAAAGAGCGGATGAGACAAATCAAAGAAATGACACAAGCACAATAGCGCTTTCACGATTTGATGAAAAACGTGTTGCCGGGGATGACTCATCTTCGGTACACCTTATTATATATATAGGATAACAGATGAGCACAAATGTCAATGACATGACCGTGGGCTCGCCGGCCCGCGGCATTCTTCATTTTGCCCTGCCACTGGTGCTGGGCTATATACTCCAACAGATGTATCAGGTCATTGACGCGGCCATTGTGGGACGGTGGATCGGCGTAGGCGCGCTGGCTGCCGTGGGTGCGTCGTCGTCGATCAACTTCCTGGTCATGGGATTCTGCAACGGGTCGTGTGCCGGCTTTGCCATCCCCGTGGCACAGGCTTTCGGCGGTAAGGACTATCACAAGATGCGGATCTATGTAGCCAATGCCGTGCGCATTGCCGTGGCCTTCGCGGCTGTCATCACCCTGCTCACCTGCATGTTCTGTACAAAGATTCTCGGACTTGTCAACACGCCGGCCGACATCTTCCACGATGCCTGGACGTTTCTCTTCCTGCAGTTCCTCGCCATTCCCTTCACCATGGGCTATAACCTGCTGTCGGGTTTCATCCGTGCATTGGGCAACTCCAAGCAGCCCTTCTTTTTCCTGATTATTGCTTCTTTGGTCAACATTGCGCTTGACGTGCTGCTCATCCTCGTCATAGGCATGGGGGTGGCCGGCGCCGGAGTAGCCACGCTTTTGTCGCAAGCCTTTGCCACACTGCTCTGCTGGCTCTATATCCGCGGCAAGATGAGACTGCTCATCCCCACGGGCGAGGAGCGGCGCTACGACAACAAGCGCGTGTCGATACTCCTTAACAACGGAGTGCCCATGGGCTTGCAGTTCAGCATCACGGGCATCGGCATCATCATGCTGCAAAGCGCCAACAACGCGTTGGGAACGGTTTGCGTGGCTTCGTTCACTGCTGCCATGCGCATCAAATATCTTTTTACCTGTGTCTTCGAGAACATCGGCGTGGCCATGGCCACTTACTGCGGACAGAACATCGGGGCGCGCAAACTCGACCGCGTGCGCCGTGGCGTGAAGGACGCCATCGTCATCATGCTTGTCTATTTCGTGCTCACCGTGCTCATCATCTATCCTTTTGCCGACGAGATGATGATGCTCTTTGTCAAGAGCGGCGAGCAAGAGGTAATCGACAACGCTGCCATGTTCATGCGCATTGCCAACTATTTCTATCCTGCCCTCGGCCTGCTCACCATCTTCCGCTACAGCATCCAGGGACTGGGCTATTCCAATCTCTCGATGATGTCGGGCGTGATGGAGATGATCGCACGCTGCGGCGTGAGTCTGTGGCTTGTGCCGGCCTTAGCCTTCAAGGGCGTGTGCTTGGGTGATCCGGTGGCCTGGGTCTTTGCCGACATCTTCCTCATCCCCGCCTTTCTGTGGCTCTACCATCATCTAAAGCGGACGGTAGCGGTGGCATGAAGATTTACATTCCTCTTTCCGCCCAGTCGCCACGGTCGAGCTGTCGGTAGCCGATAGCCTCGGCGATATGGTCGGGCTGTATGCTGTCGCTACCCGCAAGGTCGGCGATGGTGCGGGCCACCTTCAGAATTCGGGAATAGGCGCGGGCAGAGAGCGAGAGACGCTCCATGGCCGTACGCAACAGCTCGATGCCGGCTGCGTCGGGCTCGGCAAAGCGGTGGATGAGCCGCTCTGTCATCTGAGCATTGCAGTGGATAGTCGGATACTCGCGGAAGCGCTCCGTCTGTATGGCACGTGCTTTGATCACTCGTTCACGAATCTTTGCCGACGGTTCGCCGGGCTCTCCTTTGGAGATGTCCTTGAAAGGTACCGGAGTGATCTCGCACTGAATGTCGATACGGTCCATAAGTGGGCCGCTGATCTTATTGAGGTATTTCTGTATCTGTCCCGGCGTGCACACACAGTGATGCGTCGGGTCACCATAGTAGCCACACGGACAGGGATTCATCGATGCCACAAACATGAAGCTGCACGGATAGGTGACTGTGTACTTGGCACGGCTGATGGTGATGACGCGGTCCTCAAGCGGCTGGCGCAACACCTCCAGCGTGTGTTTGTTGAACTCCGGCAGCTCGTCGCAGAAAAGCACACCATTGTGTGCCAGACTGATCTCGCCCGGCATCGGGTTCATGCCACCACCGACGAGTGCCACTTCCGAGATGGTGTGGTGAGGAGCCCGGAACGGCCGTTGAGAGATAAGCGACGAACTCTTGCCTAACGTGCCGGCGACAGAATGAATCTGTGTGGTCTCCAAACTCTCCGAGAGCGTCAGCGGTGGCAGGATAGACGGCAGACGCTTTGCCATCATGCTCTTTCCCGATCCCGGCGGTCCGATCATGATGAGGTTGTGGCCACCGGCGGCAGCCACCTCCAAAGCACGCTTTACGTTCTCCTGGCCACGTACGTCGGCATAGTCGAGGTCGAAGTTGTATTGCTGTTCATAGAAGATCTTTCGGGTGTCAACCACCGTTGGCTCGAACTTCTTGACACCAGTGAAAAATGCCACGACATCGTTCATGGTCTCCAGACCATAGACGTCGAGTTTGTTGACGATAGCAGCTTCATGCACGTTTTGCTTCGGGACGATCAGCCCTTTGTAGTGTTCAGCCCGTGCCTTGATAGCGATGGGCAGGACACCCTTCACCGGTTGCAGTTGACCATCAAGGCTGAGCTCACCAACCATCATATACCTGTCGAGCTCGGGTGCGTCCATCTGCCCAGATGCCGTAAGAATGGCGATAGCCAACGGCAGGTCGAAGCTGCTGCCCTCCTTGCGCAGGTCGGCAGGAGCGAGGTTCACGGTCAGATCGGCACGTGGAAACTTATAGCCATTGTTCTGCATGGCGGCCGCAATGCGGTCACGTCCCTCACGCACTGCTTCATCGCCAAGCCCCGTGAGATGGTACATCACGCCACGCGTCAGGCTCACCTCGATGGTCACCGTCGTCACTTCCAAGCCGTTAACAGCAGCACTGTATGTCTTTACCAGCATCGCTCAGCCTCCTCTTTGATTCCTCGCTTCCGTAAAATAGTCATGAACTTCATCCTGTAAGATCCAAACACTATGATTATTTCAGCAATTCCATGATTTTGTCGTGGAGCTGCGTGCCCATGAGGTTGCGGGCAACAATACGGTTGTCTTTCACAATGATGTTGTCCGGAACTCCCATCATGCCTAATTGCTGCAAGGGCCGACTGTCGAACATCTGTCCGTCGCAGACATTGGGCCACGAGATGCTGTCCACACGCAAAGCACCGTCGCAGTCGCTGCGGCTCGCGTCGACAGAGAGCGACACCACATTGAGCCGGCCTCCCGACTGACGCTGCAACTGTTTCAGCGTGCGCAACATGTCCATGCTGTCGTAGCTCCAAGAAGCCCACGTGCAGATGACGGCAAGACCGGAAGAGAGATTCGACGAGGATACCAACCTTCCCTTGGTGTCGTAGGTGGAGAAAGTAGGCAGTACAGAGCCAACACCTACATGCGACATTGCCCCCAACTGGCGGATCATACGCGACAGATCAGCCTGGTCGGTCTGTTTGGACTGCATCTTTTGTGCCAATCGTAAGGCTGTCTGATAGTCGGGTTGCGCGTCAGAGATGAAATATTTCTTGATGAGCCACAGTCCTACAACAGACTTGGGATGATCGCTGATGAAGACTTCGGCCGCACGCTTGGCCTCGGATGGGGAAGCTTTGGACACCTGCTCTCGGAACTTGGTGTAGAGTTCATTGTCGTCGGTGCCCTTGATCTCAATCTCCTTTAGGTGAGAGGCGTCTCCCTTGATGCTGACGCTCTTGCCCGGCTGGGCAAAGATCGGCACGACAGAATAATTAGGAAACACCAGATAGAGAATGGTAGGATGCTTACAGGGGACCTCATAGGCGAAGCGTCCTCCTTCGACATGTATGGTGTCGAGTCCGTCGATGGACCCGTTCTCAGCATAGACATAGAAGTCACTCTGATTGATGTTTAACAGATGACCTTCTATTTGGAAGTGGTCGCCGTCGACACCGCAGGAAGAAAGCAACAGGGTCAGCAAAAGCAGAAAGCCTGAGAAACATCCGGCTGCATAACGGTTGAAACGAATATGAAACTGCATAAACAATAAAAAAGAAAGCCTTCGCCCCCATACTTGAGGTCGAAGGCTTATCGTGATAATGATTGAAAATCGAAATGATTACTTCAAGTTAGCCAGCTCCAAGTCGTTGGCTGCATAAGCTGCGAGCTTAGCGTCTTTCTGGCAGGCGCGCTGCAAATAGTCCTTGGCAGTGGCTGTGTTGCCCTGACGGTTGAGCACGAGCGCCATCAGATAGTCTGTCATGGCATCGGCGTTCTTCACATTCTTCAGCGTAGCGACAGCGGCAGCATAGTCTTTGTTGAGCAACTGAGCCAAAGCGGCACTGTTGGAGTAGCTGTTACCGAAGTTCTGTACGGCTGTAGCATAGTTGCCCTTGGCAATGTTCAGATTGCCTAACACCTCGTAGAAGCCGTTGGCGTCGATAGCGTCGGCCAAGTGATTGGTGGCGGCATTGAGGTCGCCATGCTTCATGTCGATGAGCGCAAGGTTGGCATTGGCCTCTGGTGCGTCAGCACGCTTAGCCTTAGCCTGCTCAATATACTGCTTGGCTGTGGACTCGTCACCCTTGTTGAAAGCCATGACAGCCATGTTGTTGAAGGCGCGGTAGTCCTTGTCATACAGTTCTGCTGTCTTCTTATAGATAGCTTCCTTCTTGGCAGGATCGCTCTCCAGCGTAGCGGCATAGAGCAGCTCATCAGGCGTCAGACGGGCAGGATCGGCAGCGTACTGCTGCTTGATCTGGTCGTCGCTTCTTCCCACAGTCTCGTAGTTGATGATCATGCGACTACGGCGCAGCTCAGGCAGAATGCCATCGGCGAGCTCACGGAAGCCCTCGCTCATGTTGCGGATCTGGCGCTCACGCTCCTCGGGATCCTTATACATCTCCAAGACGCGCAGGATCACGTCCTTGTCCTGAATGTTGCTGGCCTTGACGAGACGCTTGAAGCCGTCCCAGTCCTGTGCTGTATAGTGAGCATCGATATCCTTGGTATTGAGTTTGGCAGCCTTGACCTGCTCCTTGACATATCCCTCAGTAGTGTTCTGGCGTTTGTTGGCCAGCTTGTCGTTGAAGGAATAGCCGCCATCAGGAGAAGCATAAGCCTGCACCTCCACGTTCTTCAGGTTCAAGCCCTCGCGGTTGGCATTGATTCTCTTCAACATGGCGAGGAACTCCTTGACGGAGTTGTTCTTCAGCTCGCTCTTGCGGAGATTGGCCTGGTTGATGAGGAACTTGATATTGGCTTCATACTTCTGTGCTTTGACGCGCTCGAAAGAGTCCGGTGCAATGCATCCGCCAGCGTTCATCAGCGTCTGCTTGTAGAGCTCTGCTGTAGCCAGCACGCCATTGGCGACCTTCACGGCCGGCACATTGACTTTCTTCTTGCCGACACGGGCATCGAAGGTGAGATACATCTCGCTCTTCTGCATATCGGGCACATAGTCAAAGGCTGTCTTCATCGTGTAGCGGCCACCCATCTTGTAGGAAATGGTCTGGTCGTTGCCCATGACTTTCTCGCCCTGGAAGGTAGCGCCTTTGCCTTGAGCGACCTGTCCATTGCCATAGCGCAGCTCCGGGATCACCGTCACCACAGCCTTCGGCTTCATATATTTCACAGGGAAGTTACCATTGATGGTAGCAGGAACTTGGCCGCCTAAAGTCTCCAAGGGATTAGGATCTACCGTAAAATTATCGGCAGAAAGTTTTCCCAGTTTGGAAGAACATGACGACAAGGCCACAATAGAACAAACTGATAAGGTTAGAACGAAATGGTTGCGCATAATAAATATAAATGATTAACGTGCCGCGAGCGGGACTCGAACCCGCACGACCATTTCTGGCCAAGGGATTTTAAGTCCCTCGTGTCTACCAATTCCACCATTGCGGCGACGGTATGAATAAAAAAAGAGCGGCAAACGGGATTCGGACCCGCGACCTCGACCTTGGCAAGGTCGCGCTCTACCAACTGAGCTATTGCCGCGTTATGTGTGCAAAGGTAAGACTATTTCTTTGAACCGCCAAGCGTTTCACACATTTTAATAAATTTGTCCACTTAAAAAAGTCCCCACGGGGCCAGACTCAGATAATGTATGATTATCATATGATTATTATATAATAATTGTCTTTCGGTTTGGCTGTCTGAGATATCTTTCGTATATTTATGAGCCATAGCTTTTGTTTGACTGATCTTGGTTAGATAGTGGTCATAAATTTTTGAATTACTTTTCTGAATACTATACTTGCTTATTTCATGGAAATGTCGTATATTTGCAATTAGATAAGAAGTTGTCACAAACTGAAGAGCGTATGAGCAGATTTATCAATCCTTTTACCGATGTCGGTTTCAAGCGAATCTTTGGACAGGAGTTCTCAAAGCCTCTTCTCCTCGACTTTCTCAACAACTTGCTGAAAGGAGAGCGGGTGATCACCGATCTGAAGTTTCTCGACAAGGAACAGCCTGCAGAGTTTAGAGAGGACCGTTCGCTCATCTACGACATCTTCTGTGAGACAGACAATGGAGACCGCATCATTGTGGAGATGCAAAACCGTGAGCATCCCAACTTTGCCGATCGTTGCCTATACTATGCTTCGCAAGCCATCTCGCGACAAGGGGAGCGCGGTACTGAGTGGAACTACCACATCAATGCTGTGTATATGGTGGCCTTTATCAACTTCCACATGGAAGGCTTAGGTGATCAGTTCCGCTATGATATTGGCCTTGCCGACATGGCTACCGGCAAACCCTTCAGCGGCAAGGAGCGTTTCATCTTCCTTCAGTTGCCATGCTTTAAGAAGGAGGCGGACGAATGTGAGAATGATTTTGAGCGTTGGATTTATGTACTAAAGAATATGGAAACTTTCAATAGAATGCCGTGGGCAGCCAAGAACTCCGTGTTTCGTAAACTTGCCGAAGTGGCCGAAGTGAGCAACCTCAGCAAAGAAGACCGCATCAAATACGACGCGGCCCTCCGACACTATCGCGATACGCTCAACGCTATGCAAGGAGCTGAGGCCAAAGGACACGCCAAAGGACTTGAGGAAGGTCTTGCCAAAGGACTTGAGGAAGGACTTGCCAAAGGTCGGGAAGAAGGCGAAAAACAAAGAAAAGGCATCGCAAAGAAATTGATGTCACTCGGTTGCTCCTATAAGATGGTTATGGAGGCAACTGGCCTGTCTGAGGAAGAGCTAAGAAGTCTGTGATCTTTTGGAGAATAAACGCGAATGTCTACCTCACGCTGAGCAAGCCATAGGCACCAGTAGTGACAACTGGGTAGCGTGTCAGCTTCTTGCCGCCATTGCCGGAAGCGATAATGCCGCCATTGTTGAGATCATAGGTTCTGTGACAATTGGAGCAGGACGCAATGCCGATGTTGTTCACCTTGAGCGGATAGCTGTGCAGCGGCAGCGCGTTGGAGTCGAAGCAGTTGGGGCACTCACGGTCGTAGGCGTAGAACGTCTGCGAGGTGGAGAAGCCATATCCCACAATGATCGCGCCGTTCAGACCAAGGATGAGTTGTCCGGCCTGCTGCCGTTGCTTGTCCTTGGCATCGAAGACAACCGGAGGACTGCTGTGGCCCTGATTGTTGGTAAACACGAAATATTGCGCACCACTCTTTGAAGTGGTGGTGATGGTGACAAAAATACCGGAAAGCGGCGTCATCGCCGCAGCAAGCGTGGCATCGTTGTGGGTCTGATTGTCGAAGTACAGCGCGCAGGGGGCTGTACTGAATTCACTCTCCACATCTCCACAAGCCACGAAGAGAGCCGCAGACAGCAGTCCCGTCATGGCCAGCATAATGATTCCGAATACTTTCTTCATTGCGACTATTCTATATAATAATAATGTGGGGTAGGATTTATTCACGTCCTAACCCCATTGGCGGTAACCAATAAATGTACCGAAAGGTTAGGGCGTCCACAGTGGGTCGTCCCTACACTAACACCCGTGTATATCCTTGAACTGCAATTGCAAGGTTAGGTACCATCATATTGATAGGGTGACAATGTAGGGGCGGAATTTATTCCCGACCTAACCCTTTTGATGGTGATTAATAAATGTCCGGCCGAGTTAGGACGGCCATAAAGGCCGTCCCTACACTAAAGCCACAGCATTCCCTTGTTCCTGCACCCAACATGAAACATTGTTCCTATCAACATTCAACATTCACCATTGGGCTCACTCAACATTCATCATTCTTCATTCAGCAATCTTCTCTCTGCTTCCTCCACCCTCTCGAAGTGGAAGCCGTCGAGCGTGTTGTCCATGAGTTCCTGGATACGGTCATTGCAGAGATTGCCAATGGAACCCTCATGCGTGTGATGGATGTGGTGGTCGGCCTTGAACGTCCCAGCCTCGATCTCCAACCCCACCTTCTTATAAGCGTCACGGAACGGCATGCCATTGGCGGCCAGACGGTTCACCTCCTCCACGGAGAAGATCGGATCATACATCGGGTTATCGAGGATATGACGGTTCACCTCCATCTTATTAATAATGTAAGCGGCCATGCTCAAGCAGTCTTTCAGTTCGTCGAAGGCAGGCAGGAACACTTCCTTGATGATCTGCAGATCGCGGAAATAGCCCACGGGCAGGTTGTTCATGATGAGCATGATCTGCTGGGGCAGACTCTGTATCTTGTTGCTCTTGGCACGGATGAGCTCAAAGACATCGGGGTTTTTCTTGTGTGGCATGATGCTCGACCCCGTAGTGCACTCCTTGGGCAGATGCACGAAGCCAAAGTTCTGACAGTTGAACAGACAAGCGTCGAACGCCATCTTGGCCAGTGTGCCGGCTACCGAAGCGAGGGCGAAGGCCACGTTACGCTCCATCTTTCCACGTCCCATCTGCGCATAGACCACGTTATAGTCCATCGAGTCGAAGCCCAGCAGCTCTGTCGTCATCGTACGGTTCAGCGGAAAGGACGAGCCATAGCCCGCTGCCGAGCCGAGGGGATTGCGGTTCGTCATCTTATAGGCTGCCTGCAGGAAAAGCATGTCGTCGGCAAGACTCTCGGCATAAGCACCAAACCACAGACCGAAGCTCGATGGCATGGCGATCTGCAGATGAGTGTAGCCAGGCATGAGCACGTCCTTGTACTCGTTGCTCTTTTCTATGAGTTCGTCAAAGAGACTCTTCACCTCGTCGACAACCTCCATCAGTTCATGGCGCGTAAAAAGCTTCAAGTCGACGAGCACCTGGTCGTTGCGTGAGCGTCCCGAATGGATTTTCTTACCCAAGTCGCCAAGCTTACGCGTGAGCATCAGCTCCACCTGAGAGTGCACATCCTCCACGCCGTCCTCGATGACAAACTCGCCCTTCTCGCACGTGCGGTAGATGTTTTTCAGTTCTGCGAGCAGTTTCGTCAGCTCGTCTTTCTCCAGCAGTCCGATGCTCTCGAGCATGGTGATATGTGCCATCGAGCCGAGCACGTCATACTTGGCAAGGTACATATCCATCTCGCGGTCGCGTCCCACTGTGAACCGCTCTATTTCTTTATTGACTTCAAATCCTTTCTCCCACAGTTTATTGGCCATAATACGAATGTCGAATATTGAATGATGAATGTTGAATTATAACAATGAAGAACAATGATGAACTATAATGAACTATGAACAATGATGAACAATGAACAATGATGAACTATGACGATGATGAATGCTGAGTGATGAATGTCAACATTGAGACAATTCATCACTCAGCATTCACCGCTCATCATTCGTATTGTATCATTTGCAGCGCATCAGCGATCTTCTCGATACCCTCCTGCAACGGCTTTTTCACCATGCCACTGATAAAGGGATTGAGATCTGCCTTGATGGTGAGCTTCATCTTGCAAGTGGTGTCCGTGACCGGCAACAGTTGAATCCAAAAGTTGAAGGGCAGCGGGCTCTCCTGTGTCTCGAATTTAATCGTCTTCGGCGCCTCGCGCTCCACAATGACAAGCTTCACGGCACCCATCTGTGTGCTGATGCTGATGCTGTCCGTGTCAAACGACAAATCCTTGATCTTGTCCTCAGGCAAACGGTCGCGTACGCGGTCGATATTGCTCAGATCGCTGAGCATCGCATAGACCGAGGCCTGGGGATAACCGATCTGCCGGATCGTGCTTTCTATCTTTGTACTCATTATATATATGTGCGAATAGATAAGGTATGTCTTAACTTACTTCTTCCAATTGGCGGGATCCTTGCGCCACTCATGCAACGTGGCGATGTCCTCAGCCTTGATGTAGCCGGTCTCCTCAGCCTTCTCTACCACATGCTCGTAGTCGGTCAGCGTGACGAGCTTCACCTTGGCATCCTCAAACGCCTTTTGGGCAATTGGGAATCCATAAGTGTAGCTGGCAACCATGCCTACAACTTCAAAGCCGGCCTCGCGCAATGCGGCAACAGCCTTCAAAGAACTGCCGCCCGTAGAGATGAGATCCTCCACGACAACCACCTTGGAGCCCTCGGGCAGCGTGCCCTCGATGAGGTTGCCCATGCCGTGATCCTTTGGTTTCGAACGAACGTAGCAGAAAGGAAGGTTCAGTTCATCGGCCACCAACGCGCCCTGAGCGATAGCTCCCGTCGCAACACCCGCCACAGCAGTGGCCTCGGAGAAGTGCTCCAGCACAGCGTGAGCCAGCTCCAGCTTCACGAAGCTGCGCAGATCGGGATAGGACAGCGTCTTGCGGTTGTCGCAATAAAAAGGCGACTTCCAACCCGATGCCCATGTAAACGGATCGTTGGGCTGAAGTTTAATGGCTTTGATCTTCAGCAGTTTCTCTGCAAATACTTTCTGTAAGTTATCCATAGTTGATATTGTTTATGCATGTAACAGTTGACGCTACAAAGTTAATGAAAAAAAGGCAAAAGGCGTACTTGTCACCTCGTTTTTCTTTGTCATTTGGAAAAATATCCGTAACTTTGCACACGAGTTTTATAATATGTTTCATCAATGTGGAAGAATTTGGCTGCTTGCAACCACACTAAAAAATGCTAAAACTGCAAAATCACCCTCAGATTTTACGGTTACTTGGCGTTATTCCACGCTAAAAAAGTAATGGAAAATGAGTTATCTATTTTCTTCAGAATCCGTTTCGGAAGGACATCCTGACAAGGTGGCCGACCAGATTTCCGATGCCATCCTCGACCAGTTCCTGGCTTACGATCCTAAGGCTCACTGCGCTGTGGAGTCGTTTGTCACCACAGGACAGGTAGTCATCATGGGTGAGGTGCACTCCAACGCCTACATCGACCTGCAGGCCATGGCGCGCAAAGCCATCAAGCGCATTGGCTACAGCAAAGCCGAGTATCAGTTCGACTACAACTCCTGCGGTATCCTCACGGCCATCCATGAGCAGAGCGGCGACATCAACCAGGGCGTCAGCCGCGAGAAAGAGGAAGAACAGGGCGCCGGCGATCAGGGCATGATGTTTGGCTACGCCTCCAACGAGACCGACAACTACATGCCTGCCACCCTCGACCTGGCACATCTGATCATGTACACCTTGGCCCAGATCCGCAAGGAAGGCAAGGTGATGACCTATCTGCGCCCCGACGCCAAAAGTCAGGTGACCATGGAATACAACGAGCAGAACGAACCCGTGCGCATCGACACCATCGTGGTTTCTACCCAGCACGACCCCTTTGTCCAGCCCAAGGACAGCAGCCGCAAGGCTCAGAGAGAGGCCGACGAGCAGATGCTCGCCAAGATTCGCGAGGATGTCATCAACATTCTCATTCCGCGTGTCAAGGAAGCTGCCGGCGACAAACTGCGCCAACTCTTCGACAACAGCCTGGCCAACGCTGCTGAGACAGAGGCCAACGCCAACGACCGCGAGCGAAAGCTGATGCACGACGGCATCAAATACTACGTCAACCCGACGGGTAAGTTCGTCATCGGCGGTCCTCACGGCGACACTGGACTGACGGGTCGCAAGATCATCGTCGACACCTACGGAGGCCGCGGCGCTCATGGCGGTGGTGCCTTCTCGGGCAAGGATCCCAGCAAGGTAGACCGCAGCGCAGCCTATGCCGCCCGCTATATCGCCAAGAACATGGTGGCTGCCGGTGTGGCCGACGAGATGCTCGTGCAGCTGGCCTACGCCATCGGTGTGGCAGAGCCCGTCAGCGTCTATGTCAACACCTACGGCCGCAGCCACGTCAGCCTGAGCGACAGCGAGATCGCCCACAAGGTGGAAGAGCTCTTCGACCTGCGCCCCAAAGCCATTGAGGACACACTCAACCTGCGCCAGCCCATCTATTTCGAGACGGCTGCCTACGGCCACATGGGCCGTCAATGTCAGACAGTCAAGAAGACCTTTGAGAGCCTCTATCACGAGAAAAAGACGATAGAGGTGGAGCTCTTCACCTGGGAGAAACTCGACCAGGTAGACCGCATCCGCAAGGCCTTCGGTTTGTAACCATCATCGCAGAAGGCGGAGACATCATCACTGCTCCGCCCCTGCCACTCCACACAGGGACGGCTTACGGGCCGTCCTCTTGTATTTTTCGATATAGCAAATGATACAGCAAAGCGATTCTACGGCAGCAGCCACACCCGTACAGGCCAAGCAGCACACTGCCACACACCACCAGAGTGGCTACCGCTCTCCATGGGATATCATCAAGACATTGCCCGCGACCGCGACACCGTGGCAACAGGACTCGGCCATCAGGGCTAACTATAAGTTTCCGCAAGTCGACTGGGCACACTACCACAATCCGCTGCGCACACCGACTACCAAGCCCACGGGCTTCGGAAAGATGAACTTGGGCAAGCCGCTATACTACAGTCACTCGCTCGTGCAGCCCGACTCCATCTATCGTCCCGAGTATGCCACCTACCGACAGGGCGTGGCGGGAGACCCCGTGCCCTATTCCATCGCCAACGACAACCTCATCTCTTCGGTGCTCATCGCCTGCTTTGTCTTTGCCCTCATCGCCATTGCCCAGTCGGGAGGCTTCATCCGCCGACAATTCAAGAACTTCTTCTATACGCAGCGCGAAGGCACTACCGAGATCACCGAGACCAGCGGCGAGCTACGCTTCCAGCTCTTCTTGCTATTGCAAACCTGCCTGCTCTTCTCATTGGTATTTTTCTTCTATACCGGCAACTATGCGGGCACATCCTTCACCGTACCACAATATCTCACGGTAGGCATCTACACCGGTGTGCTCCTGCTCTACTTCGGTGTCAAGGCTCTGCTGTATGCTGTGGTGAACTGGATCTTCTTTGATAAGAAAAAAAACGAACAGTGGAACAAGAGCATGCTCTTCCTTTCATCCATTGAGGGCATCGCGCTCTTCCCGATGGTCATGCTGTCGGTCTACTTCAACTTATCGCTCCAAACGACCATCGCTTACACTGCTATTGTCGTCATTTTAGTTAAATTGTTGGCTTTCTATAAGTCCTACTTGATATTTTTCCAGAAAACCAGCGTCTTTGTGCAAAGTTTTTTGTACATTTGTGCACTTGAACTCATGCCACTGGGCTCCCTGTGGGGTGTACTGGTGTTGACGGATAATTATTTAAAAATAAACTTTTAGGACACAATGATTAAGAAGATCATGATTTCCCTGCCTAAACCGG
>Ga0256407_10002746_pt1 | contig 32853 bp, 23 predicted proteins | sample RumenRJG_04DNA_FD_193489 | JGI IMG/M metagenome (GOLD analysis project Ga0256407, IMG submission 193489) | Bovine rumen microbial communities from Lethbridge, Alberta, Canada - RJG_04 | ecosystem: Host-associated > Mammals > Digestive system > Stomach > Rumen | place: Canada: Alberta...
TTAGAATTTATTGTTATTATGGACTAATTATACCTTATTATTTTTTATTCCATTATTTTTAAAATAAATATTTAATTAAATATTATATTATACAATAAATATAATTAACATTTGATAAAATAAATTGTTTTTTTTGGTTATTATTATTTAATTTATTTTTTATTATTATAAATATTTTTTAAATTTGTAAATATGTTTATAATATTATATAATTATATACAACTATTAATTAATATATATATAATGAATTATTTAATTTTTACCAAAAAAATTTGTATCATTATCAATAATCATTCTAATATTTTCTAACATTTTTTGATAAGTTTCATAACAAGGTAATAAAATTCTATTAAAACAAGTTTTAGCTTGAATTAATTCTTTAGTATTATTAACTTTCTCAATGCAAAACTTAACAATTTGATTTCTAGAACTTTGTAAAACTCTAAAACCATTTAAAGGAGCTCTTGCCATTCCAGTACAAAAAGTAAAAAAAGTAGCCAATTGTTCAGGTTGAAGACTAATTAAAGCATCCCAAAACCATTTAATAACAATATCATTTTCACTATAACCACCAATATATTCTGTATTATTTCTCCAATCATTAATATCAATTTTTATTTGACCACTTAATAACAAATCAAATTCATCAACTGAAAAAATATTTAATTTATCAGATGGAATTAATGAATTAAAACCTTTTAATATTGCATCAATTTTATCTTTATGAATTAAATAAGTATAATATTCAATAACTTTATCAATAAATAAAAATTTATTTTGATTATTAATATAAGTTTTTCTACCATTAGGTATTAATTCAATTTCATCTAATTCACCAGAAATAGGATTTTTAATTAACCAACAAAAAGTTAAATTATCACTTGGTTCAATATTTTCAGCTTTAATAATTTCTTTAAAAGAAATATAATAATCCATATCCAAATATTTAATATCTTCAATATCAATTGGTAAATGCATTAATTGTTTTAATAAAATATGATTTAAATTCTCATTTAAAATAACTCTATCAACTAATGATTTTGCAACTAATTTTCCAAATAATTCATAATATTCTAATTTTTCATTATCACATTCATATTCATCATTAATAATAATTGTATTTCTTCCTAAACTTTCATTATTATTCTCTTTAAATAATTTTTTATTTTTTGAAAAAAATTCTTTAAAAATACAAGAAAACCATTCTCTATAAACACCACCAACATCATTTGCATCTTCATCAAGAAAAAAAATATGTAAAGGTCTTTTTAAATTAATATCTTTATTAGTTTTAAATTGATTAAGTGAATCTTCTAAAATATTATTTCTAGAAACAACTAAAACTGGATTATCAATAATTTGATCAGAAATAACTTGTTGAATATAATTACTAACCCAAATTCTTCTATTTAAAAAAGACTCTTTTTTAATTTGTTCTTGTGTTAAATTTACAATTTTTTCAACTTCTTTTTTAGATAAAGTTATTTTTCCATTATTAATCCATAAAATATCTCCATTTATTTTTTTTGATAAAGTCCAATTTATATATTCTCTAATTTTATCATAATTATCTTTTTCTTCTATATTTGCTCCTCTATTTAATGAATTTACTAAATGCATTAAATGATTTCCTTTTGTATGATAACTTTTTTGATCTTCGTTATTGTCTTCAAAAATTTTTGGAACTCTAGATGTTATATAGGATTTTGAATTAAATTTTAAGGCTCCTAGTTTACTATAATTTTTTTTTGGTTCAGAATTTTTACGATGAAAAAGTGGTTTTTCTATTTCTGTTTTTGAACGATAGGTATTTGGGATTTTTTCTTCAGTTTCATTTGTCAAATTTATGTGTTTTTTCTTTTTTTTAGCATTGCTAATACATCCCATTTTTTTTTTTGTGAAAAATATATAGATTTTTGCTTTAATTAAAATATTGAATTAAAATTAATTAATAATTAGAAATAATTATTTCATTATATATATTTATAGATTTTTAATATTAATTTTTTTTATTCAATTATTTCATGTATTATAAAATATATTTAGAATAATTAAATAAAAATTATAAAAAATAAGAAATATCAAAAGACTTATCAATTTATTATAATTATAAATTTAAAATATTTATATTAAATATAATATAAATATATATTGATTATATTATTTTTATTATTATATCAATTATTTTAATTAATCACCATTCTTGTTTATTAAATAAAAGGATAAATCTTCATTTAATTTATTGAAAAATATATATATTTTTATCAATTAAATTTGATAAAAATGATAGTTATTTATTTGTTATTCTGACTGTACAAATTTAATATTTGATAAGGAATATTTTATAAATTTACAATTTTAATTTAAGGAAATGAATTTTGTAATAAAAAAAGAATGATTATGATTACAGATTATATTGGAAATAATAATATTAAAAAATATTTCACAAAACTATTCAAATTAATTAAAATATTTAGATAAGTTTATTAAAAAATAGTTGGTTTAAATAATTCTATTAATAATTTTTATTATATATTTTTGTATGAAAAAAATTTAATTTTTAGAATATTAAAAAGTATTAAAAATTTTTTATAAATGTTTAATATATGATGAAAGTGAATAATTATTATAATATATTCAAAAATAAAATAACAAAAATATAATTTCAAAATAGTTTATATAAATATGAAAAAAATTCTAATATCCAAAACTTACATTAATATAATTAAAAATATTTTAAATATTAATTAAATAAATGTATTTACTTTTATCAAGAAATAATCCTTATTTAGAAGAATTAAATAAAAATCTCCAAGGACAAGAAATATCAAAAGATTTTGAAGGAATGGAAATTGATTTAAAAAATAGATTTAAAAGTAAAGATTCAGATATAAAAGAAAATTACAATGTTTCAAACTTAAGTAGTGAAACATTTACAGACTACGAAGATATTTCAAATGATACTTCAATATCAGCAAAATTAAAATCAAGTCAAATTGATTATGAACCAAATGTAAAAGGAAATAAATTATATATTAAAAAAATAACTTTATTTAAATATTACATTCACATTTTTGAGATTTCATCATCAATTCTAATAATACTTTCAGCAATATTATGTCAAATTGAAGATGATAAATTTTATGATAAAAATCTGTATACTAGAGTTGTTGGTAGTTTACTAATTAATTATATTAATACATATGGACCTAATGATGGATTTGAAATAATTTTTAATGATTCAAGAGTTAATTTAACTAATTTATTAGAATATAATGGAAATTCAATTTCAACATTAACAAATTATTTAATTCATAATTCATTTAATTTTAATGAAAATATTACAAATTTAGATATTTTAAAATCACATAATTTATCTCATGAAACATATAGTTTTATTATAGGAGAAACTAAATATCAAAATATTAAAATTCCTTTAGAAATTAGTGAAAAAGATCAAAATTTAAGATATGCTATTTTAATTATTTCATTAATATCAGGATTTTTTTTATTAGCAGCAAGATATTTATCATTTTATAGAGAGGAAAGATTAAGAAAAGAAACAGGACTTCCTTTTTATAAAAGTAAATATTGTTTAATATTATTTTTTGAAATATTATATATGTTAATTTTACCTTATCCATCACTTAAATTAATTTCAATTTATGCTCAATTAGATAATGTTATTGTATTACCTTTATCATCTTTTTTTAATTCTTTATCTTCATTTAGATTTTTATACATTTTCCAAATGTTAAATGCAATTTCAATTTGGGATAATGTTCAAAGTGAACAAATATTAGATAAATATTCTATTAATGCCTCATTAATATTTTCAATGAAAGCACAACAAAAAAGTAATCCTTTTATCTTTTTATTATTTCTCTTTTTTACATTTTGTATAAGTTTCGGATTATGTGTTAGAATATTTGAATTATATTATTGGGAAAGTCAAACTTTATTTTTGCAAAATTGGAGATTTAGAATGAATGGTATATGGTGTGTTTTTATATCAATGACAACTGTTGGATATGGTGATTTTTTTCCTAAAACTCATTTTGGTAGAGGATTTATTATTATATCATGTGTTATTGGAATTTATTTTGTAAGTATGATGATGATATTTATGACTCAAAAAAGTATTTTGACAGAATCTGAACAGAAAGCTTATAAATTAATTACTAGATTAAAAACTAGAAATCAGTTAAAAGATACTCATTCTAATATTATTTATCATTCTTTAAGAATGATGATTATTTCTGCACAATATAAAAATCATATTATGACTGAAAAACAATTTGAAATAGTTTATAATTATGAGAAAAGATGCATTATTTATATTATTGACCAAAATAAAATATTATCAGAAAAAATTAAATCATTTGATATTATACCAACAAAAGATCAATTATTTGATATTTCTGAAAGAATTGATATTGATATTAAAGAAATTAAAAGTGAAGTTGATATATTACAAAAAATGAATACATCATTTGTAGGTTATACAGATACTCAAGTAATAATGATAAAATATTTAAAAAAATGTATTCAAAATTCAAAATTAATGTTTGATTTATTAGAAAGAAAACCAACATCTTTTGGTGATTTAGCACATATTAATAAAGATGAAGTAATTGAATCATTAAATAAAATATATAATGAGCATATTACTTATATTGAAAATATGGATAATGTAAATATAAATACAAATTTAAAAATTGAAAAATTATTTGAAGATAAAACAAATAATACAAATTCAAATTCAAATTTTGATGAATTTTATGCGAATGAATTAGAAAAATATCAAGTAACACAAGAAGAGTTTAAATCTCATTTTCATCCTTTATTTTTTGATACAAGTGATCAAGCTGTTAAAGCAATGAAAAATAATGCTTTGAAAACAATTAAAACAATAAAACAAATGAAAGAAATGAAAAAAAAAATAGATTCAGCATTATTAAGAAGAAGAAATGGAGGAGAAAAAGGTGACACAGATAATTCAGTAACAGAACAATATTTAGAAGATGAAATGGATTAATTAAAATAAAATTAATCAAATAAAAAAAATATATAAATAATTAAATAAAAAAAATTTTTAATTATAATGTAAAGTAAAAAAATTCCTAATTTTAAAATTAAAAAATATATAAAAAAAATATGAATCCTCTTGATAATGATAATATATCAAATATAAATCCTCCACAATCAGAAAATCAACAGCAACCAAATAATCAAATGCTTCAACAAGTAATAGATAATGATTTATATCCAGTAATGAAAAGAGTAGTAGAAAGAAAAGAAGGTAAAATTATAAATGATGGAATGCCAATTGTAAAATCAGAAGAAGAAATAAAAGAAGAAGAAGAAAGATTACAAAAAGAAAAAGAAGAAAAAGAAAATGAAGAATTATTACAAAAAGAAGAAGAAGAAGAAGAAAGAAAAAGAAAAGAAGAAGAAGAAAAACCATCAACAATACATAATGAGTTTAAAAATTTATTTAATAAAAATGTAATAACAAATAATAGAACTAGAAAATTTCTTTTATCATTTATTATTTTTAATATTGTTTTTCTTTGTATAGCATGGGAAGGATTATGTTTATATGGTAATTTATGTTATGGTGAATCTATTCATATGAAAGGTTGGATAAGTCATACTCTTTGTCCTTTAATTTTTATTCTTATTATTTTTAATATTTTCCTTTTTTTTTCCATTAATTATTTATCAAGAATTGCTATGAGAGTTTTTATTATTTTTAATTCAATTTTTACTATTGCTTCTATTGTTATAGCTGTTTTAACTATTATTTATGGAGTTATTAAAAAAATTGATGATCAAAGATATTATGAATTAACACCCAATTCTAAAAATTTTTACCACCAAAATGATGAAGAAAAAGGTATTAAGAATTTAAAAAATTATTATAGAAAAAGTATGTTGATTACATTTATTATTTTAGTTGTAATTATTGTATTAATGATAATTATTATTTTAATTTCTGTTAATTTTTATTTTGTTGTAACACAAACTGTTTTTGATTGGAGACCTCCTTTAAGATCAAGATTACATATTGATAGAGAACAAAGAATTATTAATTATCATGTGAAATATAATGAAGAATATAGGAAATTATATCAAGCTGAACATCCAAATGGAATCCAAGAACCAATTGTAAATAATATTCAAGAAAGAAATGAATATGATGAATTACCTCGTAAAAAAGAAGAAAATGATTTTAATGAAAGAAATGAATTACCTCAAATTTCAAATCAACAAAAAGAAAAAAATAAAAATTTACAAAATCAAAATCAAACAAATGAAAATTATAATAGTAATGATAATTTAAATAATAATCAAAATAATATAAATAATGAAAATCAAATAAATAATCAAAATAATATAAATAATCAAAATAATATAAATCAAAATGATAATAATAATCAAAATAATATAAATCAAAATGATAATAATAATCAAAATAATATAAATAATCAAAATGAGAATGAATTAAATCATGATTTACCCCAACCTTCACTTCAACCAAGAAGAAGAAGACTTCCTCCAATGAAAAGAAATGATGATGATGAACAATAAAAATTTTAAAATAAATATTTTTTTAAGAAATAAATATTTTTTTTAATTATTTATTTATTTGTTTTAATTTATATTTTCCTGTTTTATTATTTTGATTTGTATTTTTATTACTAATATATAAATTATTATTTTGTTTTTGTGTTTTACCTGCGTCAATAAATATTTTTGAACTTTTTTTATTTTGACTTAATCTCATTGGATTATTATTATTATTTGAATTTAATTTATTATTTACATTTGTTTGAGTATTAAATATTTTTTTATAATTCTTATATTCAAAAGAAATATTTTTTGATATTGAACAATTTGAATAAATTGGAAATGTTTGTGTAAAAGTTTCAAATGTTCTTGTTTTAAATTTGTTATAATGTATTATTGAAAAATTATTTTGTTTAATTACTTTAGTTTTATTTTCATTAAATTTATTCCTTATATTTAAACTAGGAAGAATTCTAACTTCATTTAAATATTGAATTGACAAATTATTAGAATTCCTTTCTCTAATTGGAAAATTATCAGAATTAACAAAATTTCTTACAATATTCCAATTTTGTTCATTTCTATTTCTATTATTTGAATTAGTATTAATTTCATTATCATTATTATTTAAATTAACATTTTGATTATTCATTGCTCTAATTTGTTGTTGAAAATTTGCTCCTCCTTGTCTTCTATTTATAATATTTATATTATTATTATTATTTTGATTATTTAATATTGAATTATTATGAATTAATCTATAACTTTGTGCAATTTCACCATTATTTCTCATTACTGGGATTTGAGTAAATCTTTCATATTGTAAAACTCTTTCTTTAAGTAAAGTTTCATTATCATTTAAATTATTAGAAGAATTAACTTCTGTTATTATATTATCTTTAAATAAATCTGGATTTTCATTAAAAAATTTAAAACTTAAATTCATTAATAACATTGAATAATCTAAAAATATTCTTCCAATTCTATCCATTAAAGGATATAATTGCATAATTGAAATATAGAATTTTTTTTTAAATCTTTCTTTATCAATTTTAAATGAATTTCCTAAATCATTTTTTAATAAATCAATTAAAGGAATTAAATTTTCCATTTTATCTAAAATTTCTTTTATTCCAATATTATTAATATATATATTAGAACTGTCATCTTTTTTATTTGGGAAAGGAGAAAAAAATCTATTATAAGGAGATTGAATAGTATGAGTTCTATATAAACAAATTCTAGGAGAATCTAAATTAATCCATTCATTTAATTCATTTGACCATCCTATAAAATGAAATAAACCTTTATTATTATTTTGATTTATTTCTATTATTTGTGCTTCACTCCATGTTTGAAATGTATCTAAGACATCTACCCATTGTCCTACTTTGAAATTAATATGTGATTTTCTGAGTGAATTTGAAACTTTGAAAAGTTTTGTTTTTGATTCATTTAAATCAGATTTACAAGAAATTAAAATGTTTATATTATTTAAATTTTGAATTATATTTTCTATACTATTATACATATTGAAATTTGAAGGTTTTAATAAATTTGCATATGAATCTGAAATTAATGAATCTTCAAAATTTCTATTTATTCTGAAAATATTATTATTATTATTATAACTATTAATAGAATTAATATTATGTATATTATTATTATTATTATTGTTATTATTTATTTGATTTCTTAATTGTAATAAATTAGTATTTATTCCATTATTCATCATTGATAATAATGTTAAATATTCTAATAATGTAGGTGGATTTCTTTGTTCATTTTCTATATTAGTATCATTATTATTATTTGGATTTATTCTTATTAAATGAATTACATCATCATTTTCTAATTTATAAACAGATAAACCATCATTATCTTTTAAAACTTTCCCTTGAAAAATCAATTTTTGATTAACAACAGGAATATTAATTTTTCTTCTTATAACTTCTTTCAATTCCAAAACTGATTTCCCTTTATTAATAACAATAGTAAAAATTTCATTATTAATCATTTTCACTTTAATCTCAATTTCATTTTCCCCATGTAAAGAAAGCATTTATAAAAAACAAATAAAAATAAATTAAAAAAAAATAAAATAAAAAAAATAAAAAAATTAAAAAAAAATTAAATATTTCAAAAAAACAAAAAAAACTTAAAATATTTAACCAAAACCTTAATTTTTACTTCTAGAAACACCAACAGTTTTTCCTCTTCTTCCAGTAGAACAAGTATGTTGTCCTCTAACTTTCAAACCAAAGTAATGTCTCAATCCTTTATGTAATTTCATTTTTTTCATTTTTTCCAAATCTTCTCTAATTTTAGTATCCCAACCATTAGCAACTTGTTGAGTATAACTTCCTTCCTTAGGATCTTTTTTTCTATTAAGAATCCATTTTGGTAAATGATGATTTAAAGGATTTGATACAACATCAATTATTTGTTCAATTTCTTTATCATTTAATTCTCCAGCACGTCTACTTGGTTCTAATCCTGCTTTTATTGTTACTGCGTGACCGAAACGACGACCTATACCCTTTATTTTACGAAGGGCATATGGGATTTTTTGCTTTCCATCAATGTTAGAGTTGAAGAGACGAAGAATGAATTTGAAGTCTTTTTCAGTTTTAAATTGGATTCTGCTCATTAAAATGGATTTAATGAATAAAAAATATTAATTAAGATTAAATATTATATTTTATTTAATTAAAAATAAAAATAATTTTTTTGTTTTTTTTTTATGAGGAAAAAATATAAAAAAAATATAAAGTGTATTTAAAATTTTATCAAATATAATTTTTAAAAAAATATAAAAAAATCTAAAATAAATATTAATAAGCATAATAAATAAATTATAAATTCAATATAATAAAAAGATAAAAAACAAAAAAAAAATGAATCAAACCCCAAATCAACAACAGCCAAATTTAATGGTTCCCTATCAAAGAACCTTCATAGGTTTATCTCAAAATCAAAATTCAGGGAATGATCAAAAAGAACAAAAATACGGTACGGTATAGGAGTAAATAATGGTAAAATTAGGTAGTGATAGGTTTCTTACACAAAACATGATGCTGAACCAGTCACTTTCCCTAAAGAGAAAAAGATACATTTTCAAAGTGGGAGACTGGGAATGTCCCAATCCAGATTGTAGAAACAAAAATTTTGCAAGAAGGACTAAATGCAATAGATGTGGTACACCAAAGCCAAAAAATGATTTTGAAAATTTTCAACAGGAACAAGAAGGTATTTTTTATTATTATTATAAAATAAATTATATTATATAAAAAAAGGTCATTTTGGTTATAGGAGTAAGCATTATAGTAAAGAGAAAGATAAAAGTAGAGAAAGGGAAAGAAGACATGAAAGGAGACATCATAGACATAGGAGTAGGAGTAGTAGCAGTTTATGTAGAAGTAGAAGTAAAAGTAGGAGTAAAAGAAGAAGTGATTGGAAAAACTTTGGTTATCAAAGAAGAGGGTATCTTGGAGGACCACCTGGTTTATTCAAAGAAGGAGATTGGAAATGTGATAGTTGTCAAAATATTAATTTTGGATGGAGAAATGAATGCAATAAATGTCATCTTCCTAAGAAAGATTTAGATAATAATAATTATAGAAATAATAGAATTAATAATTATGATAATAATAAAAATAGAAGAGATTACAATAATAATAGTGGATGGAATAATATTAGTTATGGGAATTTTCATGGGAATAATAATGGAAATAATAGAGGAAGAGATTCTAATTATAGGAAAAGAATTGATAACCAAAAATATTCTTCTAGAGGTAAAGGGAGAGATTATAGTAAGAGTTCTAAATCAAGTTCATCTTCAAGTTCAAGTTCAAGAAGAAGGAGTTCATCTAATGATTCAAGGAGACATTCTAGAAGGTCAAGTCAGTCTAAGTCATCTTCAAGAAGTAGGAGAAGTGAATCAAGGTCTAATTACTCTAGAAGTGAAAGCAGAAGTTCAAGATCTGTGTCATCTGTTAGTTTAAATAGAAATGAAAAAAAAAGTGATGATAAAAATGATAATAATAGTAATAATAATAATGAAGAATTTGAAAATGAAAATAAAACAATTCAAATTAGTACTACTAATAATAATAGCATGTAAAAAATGATAAGTGAATAAATATAAAAAAAGATTTTAAAAAAAAGACTAATTTTAAATATATAAAAAAACCTTATTTTTTTCTTAAATTATTTATAACTTTTAAAGCATAATTATTTAATTCTTCAGTTTTACTTGATTTAGTTAATAAATTTTTTTTTAAATAATTAAATCCTGTAGTAGTATTCATATAATTTTTACCAAAATTATATTTAGTTCTACTAAACTTACTCATTGTTTTATATAATGGAAATTTAGTTTGAGTTTTAGCTAAATTACTATTTATAATTGAAGCTGGTGTTAAATCCATAAAATGTGCTCTTTTAATTTTATCAACATGATGAAAATATTCAACTTTACCATTTCTAAATAATTTCTGAATTTGTTTTCTTTGTTTTCCAATTTGATCAATATCTTTATTAAAGAATGGATAATTATCTTCTAAATTTTTTATTACTTTTTCATCTATTTCAAATGAGTCTAAATCTTCATTTTCATTTCCAAAATCATTTTCATATTGTTCTGAATTTTTATTTGATTTTTTTGATTCTATTGTGTTTATATTGTTATTTTCTGTTTGGGATATATATGGAAATTCAGATGATTCATAATTATTTTGATATGATGTGTAAAATTTTTTTGATGTTATATTTGGAGATTTTAATGTATATAAATTTTCTTTTTGGGATTCTTTTTCTCTAAATTTAAATTTTCTATTTTTAGTTGAGAATAATTTATTAAATAAATGTTCCATTTTTTGACTATTAAATTTTTTTTTTCTTTCTTCTTCAAAAACTTTAAATTTATGCATTATATTTTCTCTTTCATATATATCATTATCATCATCTATAAATATTGGAATAACTTTTCTGTTTATTATTTTATATCCTCTTTTTTTCTTTTTATATACTGTTTTTGGTTTTGATTTTTGTTGATTTTGTAATTTTGGAAAATGTGACATTGTTTTTGAATAATGAGCATTTTCATTTTCAGAAATTATCTTCCATACTAATTTTTTCTTTTCAATATATAATTCTTCATCACTTAATTCCATAATTAGTTTTAAAAATTTTAATAAAAAATTATAAAATTAATTAAATAAAATTATTAAAAATATACACAAAAAAAAATATATTTCATTAAAAAGTATAAAAAACTATATTAAATCTTTATTTAAAATATCAATTTAAAATTGAAAATCAAACACAAAAAAAAAATACTAAATTAATTCATAAATTCTATTTATTATCAATTTCCTTCTCAATTAAATAACATTTAATCTCCTTTCCAGCTCCTTGAACAGGAACAATTTTATTAAAACTAAGACTATAAGGCATTTGTTGGCTTTCAAGTAACCTTTTAGTATCTTCTGATATATTAATCCTCCCAGGTAAACCAGAACTTTCCATTTTGTTGGCAATAAGTACATCACTTCCAAAAATATCATATCTAACAACAGTACTTCCAATAATTCCAGCAATAACTGCACCAGTATGAATTCCAATTCTCATATCTAAAGCTTCAAAATTGACTTTTTTTCTAACTTCTCTTATTATTTTTATCATACATTCTCCCATTTTGCAAACATTTTTTGCTTCATCATAATAATTTCTCATATTCATTGAAACTTTACCATTAAATCCCATTACTACATAACAATCACCTATTGTATGTACTTTATATACATGACATTCTTTAGTGGCATCATCAAATCTTTTAAATAATTCCATTAACATGTGTACTACTTCTACTGGTTGATGAGAATTACCAAAGTCAGTGTAACGAACTATGTCTGCAAAAAGTAAGGTTACTGTTGGTAATACATCTGCTACTGGAATGTCATCTTTCATGTTTTGAACTACATGAAGTGGCATTAGGTTAAATAACATTTTTTCTTTTTCTACTAAAGCTTTATTTTCTTCTTGATTTGTTAAGAAATCCATTGTACAATCATAGTAACTAAGACAAATTAATATTTGTTTCATTAAGCATAGGATTATAAAATATATGTTGTATTTTTTTATTAAGAAATTATCATGATTTATACATGTGTTTATTATGAATATTATTATATATAAAATATAATTATATGAAAGTTGAAGATAATTTAATAATCCACATGAACCTAATGATGTAATTATTAATATTTGTTCAGTTAATAAATTTGAAAAATATTTTTCATTAATTTTATTAAATGAAAATACTATTACTATAGTTAAACATATATATATTATCATTATAATATATGGAAATATTTCACTATAATTTTTTATTAATTTATGTGTTTCATATACAATTCCAACTAATATCATTAATAAAATTGCATTTATAATTATACAAATATAAATTGGAGCATCGTCTGTAATGGCATATTGACTAAACATAAAAATTCCAAATATAGATGAAATAATTAAATTCCCATTAACCAAAATAGATTTAATTTCTGAATGTTGAAACAAATTTTTTTCAAAACGTTCAAACCCATTTTTCGAAACAGAATCTCTAAATTTATAAAAAAACAATGAATTAGTAAAATAAGTATTTTTCTTAACAATACTTTCCTCATCTTTTTTTTCATTAACAATATTATGAGTTTTTTTCCTTTCATCATAATTATAATTCATATTAAGAACATCTTCTTGATTATCCATAATTAAATTATTATTACTATTATTTTTCAATAATAAATCTTGGGAATTTTCCACAATAAAAATAGAGCTATCAATACTATCTTTTCTATTATAACTTTCATTTTTAAAATTCCCTTGTATAGCTTTACTATCTCTCCTACTTCCTTTAGTCCCTTGTCTAACAATAACAGGAACATTTTTAGTTATACTCCTCATTAACATATTCCCACTTGAATCTCTTCCTATTTTATTTTTAGAATCAATAACACCTTTCCTATGTTTTAAAGGATCATATAAATATAAATTCATCATTCCTTTACCTTTAACTTCTTTAGTCCTTTGTTCAAAATTTTTATATTTTTGTTTAATTTCTTCATATGAAAATTCAGAACAATTAACACAATTATCTCTTGAATTAGTACACATTCTAGCTGTAGTATTAACTGTATCACCAATAAGTGAAAATTGTGGTTTATGTTCACCTACAACTGCAGGTATAACTTTCCCAGTATGAATACCAATTTTAACTCTGATTTTATCACCTGATGTTAAAACCATTTTCATAACTAAATCAAGAATATCTAAACTAAATTCAAAACATCTTATTGCATGATGAGATGATAAAGTAACTGGATCAATATCAATTTCACATTCTTTTATACCACCTGCTGCCATATATGTTTTTCCTACTGTTTCTATTTTTTGCAAGCCATGTAATTGACAAAATTGATCCATTACTGAATATAATTCATCAAGAAATGTTATTAAGTCTTTTGGTGTTAATTTTGCTACTAATGAATCGAAGTCACTTATATCACAAAATACAATTGAGACTACTTGATATCCATATACTGCTCCACGTTCTTTTCTATTGTATTTTGCCCTTACGAAATCTGGAATTAAATTTGCCATTATTAAATTGTCTTTTTTTAATTCTATAGCACTTTTGTAATATTTTAAAAATTCTATTCTGGACATTAATTTGTTGTAATAGGAAAATATTATCATTGATAGTGTTATTGAATATATGTATATATGGTTATGGTATAATAATGGAAGGTTTGAATAAAGGAAATAATCATTTTTGGTTTTTTTTTTAAAACCAAATTCATTTAAATATATTGCTGGAGTAATTCCTAATAAATAATATATTGTGAATAAAATTGTTTGACTAAATGATTGTGGACTAAAATATAATGGAAATGATAATACTACAATTGAATGAATAAATAATTTACTATCATTATCTTTTTTTTCAACATATATTGAAATAATTTCTAAAGTTAAAAGTGAAAATAAATAAAAGGGAAAAATATGATTGAAATGTTTGAAAATAAGAGGAATAAGAATAAATAATCCTAAAAGAATATATGCAAATTTACAATAAATAGTAACTTTAAGATTCTTTGTTCCTACTATTATTATTTCAATACCCCAAAATATGAATAAAAAAATTAAATATGTAATAAAACTTTTTTTGAAATCTTTACTAAGATAATTTATATAATCAATTTCAACTTTTTTATCATTAAATCTTAAAAAAGGTTTTTGCAATTTTAAATTTGCAACTTCTTCATTTGAAACATCAGCCATATTTTCCAAAGCAGGATCAAGAGATCTATTATTAATAAATATCTTTTCAAGAACTTCAGGATAAGAAATTCTATCAATTTTATCAATAATATTGGGCATTTCTTTAGCAATAGTAACAAACATTGAATTAAAATTTTTAAAGAAAGAATTATCCTTAATAAAATTAATAAAAATTCTTGTTAATCTAACAATAAAATCTTCAGAACCAAAAAAAGAAACAATATTCCTTCCTGCATATTCATATAAAAAAGTAATTACAATAACATCTAATCCGGCAAAGAAAAAAGGTACAAATATAAATCCTTCAACAATTAAATTTTGTATATTTCTGTCAAAATATGAAATAGCAAATAATATAATAAGAGTAATAATTCCTATAAAAATTTGAATAATATTAATTGAATGTAATTTCAAAGTATAAATTTTAAATATAACAATAACATAAGAAGTATAAACCATTACACCACAAAAAGTTTCTAATTCAACAGTTTCACCATTTTTTCCTAAAACGTAATCTAATTTATAAATAAAGAAATATAATATAATAGAATCTGCAAGTGCTCTAATTAATTCCAAGCCAAATTCTAAAATAATAATTTTTTTATCATAAAAATTATATTTATAAACATTGACATTTAAAAATATTAAAGTTCTTTCAACAGGAATATCAAAACAAAAAATAAACAAAATAAAAAAATTAATAACCAAAATTTCCAAAGCAAATTTCCCATATGATTCAATATAAAAAGTACTACCAATATTATTAGTATTCTGATGTAAAAAAATAGGAAGAGTAATCATAAAATTAGCATAAAAAGATAATAAAGCAATATTTCTAACTCTCCAAAAATTCCAAGTTCCATGAACTAAAATTAAATCAACAATTTGTGAAAAATTATTAACAATAACATCACAAGTATTTCTTACTTGCAAAATTTCTCTTGAACGAATTCCAATACTTAAATCAGCTTCTTTTAACATTGTAAAATCATTAAATCCATCACCAACTGCTAAAACTTTTGAATTTTTTGAACAATACATTTTTATCATTTGACAAAGGACAAATTTATCATTTGGAGTAAATTGATATGCTAATAAACAACTACAATAAGATAATAAAGTTGCTAATGATTGAAAATTTCTTTGATCATTACATATTTTATTAAAACAATTACCACTTAATAATATTGTTAAATCTTTTGAAGAATGTTTTATACTTTGTGTATCTACTGAAACTCCTTTTCTTGTTTTCATTTTGTTTATTTTATCATTAGGGAATAAAAATTGCATTAATAACATACTCATTTTAATATCTAAATCTTCTGGTTTATCTTTATCAGAAAAATCACCTCTTATTGACTCTGGATTAAAAATTTTTAAATTTGTTCCTACTGATAATACATTTTCTCTTTTATCACCTGATGCAATCCAAATTTTTATTCCTGCATTATTTAATTTGTGAATTGAATATTTTAAATCACGTGATATTTTCTCTTCAAAAAATAATATTCCCATTAAAGTTAAATCTTTTTCATATTCTATTGCTAATTTTTTTAAATGTTCTTCTGATTTTATAACATAATTTTCAGCTGTTTTGAATTTATCTAAAAAATTACTTGTTTCTTCATTATTTAATTTCTTTTTACAATATATAAAATAACGATAACCAAATTTTGAAAGTTGTTTTATTTGTAAAATTGATTGTTGTATTTCATTATCAATATTTGCATTTGATTTATTTATTAATTTAAAAATTGATGAATCATTTGCTTTACATATTAATGTACTACCTGGTTCTTTTTCATCATGTATTAATATACTCATTCTTTTTCTGTCTTCAGAATATTTATTTAAACCTAATATTCCATAAACTTTCCTATCTCCTTCAATATCTAATGATATAAAATTTTTTTTTGTTTTATGTATTTTATAACCTAGTTTTGATAATGCTTTTAACATTCCTTTTTCTTCTGCATAAATTGAACCAAATGTTTTATTTTTATTATTTGTATATGTATTTTTTATTTTTTGATCTGTATATTTATTTTCAATTGTTCCATATTGTTTTTCTCCTAAATCTTGTAATTCCATTTCGTCATTATTTTTATTTGGATTTATATTATATGAATTTTTATCATTATTTATTAATTTTACTGAATGACATAAACATAAATCTTCTAAAAATTCTTTAATTTCATTTGATGTTTTACTATTTGAATGTAATTCCTTATATATATCAGTATTTTTTACATCTTCATTATTTTTAATTCTAAAAACATAGTTTTCATCTTTTTGATCTTTATTTTCGAATGAAAAAAGTTTACCATGAATTGAACAAATTTTTAATTTAAATTTCCTACAAGTTAAAGTCCCAGTTTTATCTGTTAAAATATGTCTAACTTGACCAAAATCTGCAATAGAACCATTATTTATAATTTCTACTTTATTAAAGTAATTTAATAAAACTTTTTCATCCCATTCAATAAAATATTTTAATATAAAATATGCAACTTCAATTAAACCAAACCAATCAAATGGTAAAATAAAATGAAAAGAAAGAACAAATTGAACACAAGATAAAAACATTTCATAAAATGGATCAGTATGTTTAGTTCTATGTTCATCAATATTCTTAAAAAAAAGATAATAATGATCATCTCCATAAGGTGATTTAAATGAATAATAACATAAAAAAGATTTATGTAGTTCAATAAGTAAAGCTATAATAACAAGACAAACATAAACACTTATTAAAATATATTGAATAAATTTTAAAGTAACTCTTATAATTTCATTATCTTGTTTAATTATAACAGAATTAAATTGATTTTCTATTGAATGATGACCTTTATGATAATTAATATTTTTTTTTAAAGTTGATGTAAATTTTAAAGTCATCATTATTTTAGTTTCCATTCCAGTATAAACAACTAAACCATATATTAAAGGAATATTTTTAATTGTACTTCCTCTCATAACAAAATTTTCATTTTTAATATCAGAAGCTCTTGGAAAAGACTCTAATTTTAATCTACCATTGAAAACATGCATATTTGAATTTGGTTCTTCATATTTTAAAAAACCTTTTATATTTTTAACATATTCTGAAAATAAGATTTTTTTCATTACTGGAGCATGAGTATCATTACATGCTTTTTTCATAACAAATGAATCAAAAACTCCATTTACAGATGAATAATCTAGATAACATCTATGATTATGATCTAATGATTCTAATATTATCATATCAGCTGGAACAACTTCATCTTTTTTAACACATATTATATTCCCAACTTGGATATTTTTCCATTTTTTTTCTACAAATTTTCTACTATCATTATCATATACTCTTGCTTTTTGATTATTTATTTTTAAATCATTTAAAAAAATTTTAAAGTATTGAAAGCATGAAAAAATAAATTCAAAACCAAAGATTATTAAGTGATATATTATTGAATAATGTAATTGTAAATGTGAAATATCATCCATTTGAAATAAAAAACATATTAGATAAAATAATGCTATTATTATTATACATATATTAAATGGCATTATTAATAATTTTGATGATACAAATCTAAAAAAACCTTTTAATGTATAAGGAATTGTAAATACTTTATTTTTTGGAAAATCATAATTTAATGGTGTTCCTCTATCAAATTCTATTTTTCTAGTCATTTTGGCTTCTTCTAAATAAGCATTTTCATCATTTATATTTATATTATTTGTATTTTGAGTAATAGGAGATTCGTTTATAAAACTACTCATTTTTATTTATTAATTTTTTAGAATAAAACAAAGAAAATGTAATTATAAAAATTATATTATCTTAAAATAAATAAAAATATTAAAATATTAAATAAAAAACAATATTTGTATAATAAAGAAAATGATAAAAAAAATATTTTTAATTTATATATCATTTTAAATATTGTTGTTTAACAAATAATAATTATTCAGTAATAAGATTACTATATGCTTCAATTTTATCTTTTAATGGATATTCTTCATTTAAAATATTTTCAATTTCTAACATATCAAAAACTATTTTTTTTTCTTCATTATTTAATTTATCTTTGAAATAATTATCTTTTTCAGAATCATCAATATTGAAATATTCTTTTAAATTAGAATTACAATTATCTTTCCATATGAAATATTCATTTTTAAAAGCTTCAAATTCATCTGAATCTAATGTGAAATTTTCTGATAAACTTTTACCTCTATTTTTAAAACTATTAGCTTCTCTTTTTTGTTTTTCAATTCCAATTTTAAGATTTAAATTAGTTAATCTATCATCATTCTTTTGTTTAATTATTAAATAATAATAAACTCCATCTTGTGAAAGAGGATTTAATGTCTTATATTCATTAAATAATTCTTCATCATTTAAAGTTGAATTTATATCATCAAATTTTTCAATATATTTCTTTGCTTGTTCTGGAATATCAAATAATTTATTTCTATAAATACACATATTTCTATAATCTAATTCAGGAGAATGTGTTAATTCCATATATAATTCTTTCATTCTATGATAAAAATTAGATTCGTCTGGATCAACTTCAAGTGAATTAAATTTATCATGTATTTCATGATAATCTGGATTTAAAGTTAAATAATCAATAATTATACTTCTTTCAATTGGTTTATAAGACATAAAATCATAATATGATTGTTCAACTAATTCAATTGGTGTATTAATAACTCTTGAAATAAAATTCCATATTTTTTTATAATTACTTTGTAATTTTTCTGTAACTGTTGATTCAATTTCTTCTTTATTATTATCATTAACTGTTGATAATTTAGCATAAATTTGTTTTGGTGATGAAATATAATGACAATTTTCCATATTATTTAAGCATTGATTAACTTCTTTAGAATTATCACCTAAATTCATTAATTTATAAAAGTTTTGACATAATTCTCTTTTTCTAACACTAAAACTTGAGAAATTATTACAAAATTCATCATTTGGATAATATTTACTATTAAGAACAAAAGAGTATATTTCAGGTTGAAGTAACTCAATATTATGTACAAAATATTGTTTTACATAAGGATATTTTTCTAATATTTTTGGATCATCATCTTCAATGACTTTTTGTAATCTATGATTAAATAAAAAAAAGCAAAATTCATCTAAATATGGATTATTTTCTTCAGATGGTTCATTTAACTTTATTGAATAACATCTTATTGTACGTGGATAATAATCATATGATTTAAAATCAGAAATTGCATCATTTAAACTTTGAGTTTTAGGGTCATTTTCTAATATTTGTAATTTAGCTTCTGATAATTTATTTTTTAAATCTTCATTTAATTTTTCATATTCATTTTCATTTTCTGTTCCTTTATTTTTATAATATGACATTAATGTTTCTTGCATATTAATAAGTATATCATTTAAGTTTTTATTTGGATTAAATACATTTTCTATATATTGATTTACATTTCCTTTATTTTCTTCTTTTAATTTATTTAATTGTTCTTCTTTTTCATTAAAATCAATACAATCTTCATAATTATCTAAATTAAAATCTGTTAATGTATGAGGAGGAGAACTATCCCTAATTTCTCCAATATTTGAACCAGTAGAAAGGAATTTTTTATTATTTTCTTTTTCGTTAATATCCATATTTTCTTCTTCATTCTCTTCTTCATTATCAATCATAACTCCTCCTCCTCTCATTAATTTATCACTTTTTTCACTTTCTTGTCTTTCAACAACTTTTTTATCTTCTTTTATTATTGGTTTATTTATTTCATTTTCATTTTCCTTTTCTTTTTCTTTTTCAATTTGACTTTGAGTAATAGATTCTTGATATTTTTGATATTCTTCATGTGTAAGAATTTTTCTTTTTTCATTCTTTGTTATTGTAGGTATTTTTGGCTTAAAATCACATGGAATATTTTGACCCTTATGTGCATAATCTAATATTTTTTGTTCTTCTACACATCTAAAAAATTCAATTCCAAAATCAACTATATCAAGTGGTTGATTTCTAAGAATTTCTTTAATAAATTGACCTAATATTTCTGGAAATTCTTTTGGAATTGGATATTTTTTTATATATTTCGAAGACATTTAAGTTATTAAATTAAATAATTTATTTATTTCTTTCATTTAAAAATAATTTTTTAAATTTTTAAATTTATTTAAAAATTATTTAAATAAAAAATTAAATTTAATAATTTCTCTTATTGATTAAACTAATCTTTTATTTACATTTCTTTTCACTTATTTAATATATTCAACAAATATATTTACATTTATATATTTATATCCCTAAATTTAAAAAATAAAATTTAAATAAATATGTATAAAAAAAAGTATATTTATTATTTACAAATTATTCCAAGTTTTTTATAATCTTAGAAAATTCAGAAAAACCAATTGGTTCATCTTTAGTAATTTTTAATTCATTTAAATAATTATTAAGAGTATCATTATTAAATTCAATTCCTTGAAAAATAATTTTATGTATATTATTCCATTTTATGTATCCTTTTTTTTCACTATCAATAACATTAAATGCAAATTTTAAATGATCATTAGATAATAATTTTTTTTTATCACATAATCCCATTAAAAATTCATTATATTCAATCATACCATTTTGATTAAAATCAAGCATTAAAAAAATATGATTTATTTCCTCATCAGTAACAGTAAATTCATTATCAATTAAACATTTTTTAATATCACTTTTCTTTAAATAATTATTAGAATTTTTATCAATATATTTAAAAATTTCTTTAAGCTTTTTTTCCTCATCTTTATCAATAAAATTCCTAGTCAAATAATTTAAAATTACAATTTGAAATTTTTTTTTTTCTTTAGCATTAATTAAACTCATTAAAATACTAACATCAACTTTATTATACATAATTTTATCAGGATTAAATTGTTCAGTAAAAAAAGAATGAGAAAGAGCATCATTTGCAGAAATTCTATTATTTGGATTATATCTTAACAAAGAGCAAATTAAATCTTTACAATTATTAGAAACTTTTCTAAAATTAGGATGATTAAAATTAAATTTTCCTTTTTTAATGTTTGCAAAAATTTCTTTTTCACTTTTTCCTTTAAAAGGTGGTTCACCACTTAATAATAAATACATTAAAACACCACATGCCCATTCATCATTTTTTTCATCATATTTATTATCAATTACTTCTGGTGAACAATAAATACTTGTTCCTATTAAACCAGATAAACTTTTATGAAATTTTTTAGAAAAAAATTTAGAACAGCCAAAATCAATTAATTTAATTTCATAATTTGATAAACCTTCAACATAATTTTTAGTTTGGGAATTTATATTATTATTGCTATAACTTTGAGAAAATGCTTTTTTATAACTTTCTTCAGTTGAATTAAGAGATAAAGTTGTAAATCTTTTTTTTACTTTACTAGTTGTTGTATTTAATAAAATATTTTCCATTTTAATATCTCCATGTAAAATATTTTTTTGATGTAAATATGATACTGCATTTAAAATTTTACTCATTAAAAATTGAACAACTACTTCAGAAAGTGATTTTAATTTTTTCATTTTACCTAATAAATCACCTTGATCACAAAATTCAGAAATTAAATAAAAATTTTTTTTATCTTCATAAAATTCATATAATTTCAAAATATTAGGATGATCTAATTCTTTTAATATTTTTATTTCATCTATTAAGGCTGAATGAGCTATTCCTTTTTTTAAATTTTCTTTTGGAATTATTTTCATTGCTCTAAAATCATTTGTTGAATATAAAAATACTTTTTGAACTATTCCAAAAGTTCCTTTTCCTAGATTTTCAATAAATTCATAATTTTCCCAAGGATTATCATCTCTCTGAATGACTAATTGTTGTGAATGAGAAGATAAATTTATTATATTTTCTGGATATGGATTCTCAGAATCATTTTCATTGTTTTTATCATTTTCTTCATTATTAGTCCTTGAATTTTGAGAGTTATATCCACATAATTTTATGTTCATTTCTATACACATTTGTGTATTTCCCATATTTAAATAAAATTTATTTATATTTTCCAAAAAAATATATGATATTTTTAAATATATATGGAGATTTAATTAAATAATTAATAGGAAATAGTATTTTTAATTTTTTGAATAATTAATAATTTTTTAAAATTAAGTTTTGGACTTTCTTTTATAAAAAAACATAATTTTTATTTATGATAGATAAAAGAGAAATTAGTATTTATACTTAACAAAAATAAAAAAATTAAAAACTTATTTTGAAAATATTGACAGAATAAATAGGATATTAAATTGAGAAATTAAGAGATTTTAGAAAAAGAAAAGTTATAAAAATCCTTTTAAGAATATTTATTATGAGAAAAACAAAAAGTAAAAAAAATAATTATTTTAATTATAAATGTTTGAACATTTAAATTTTACATAAATTTTTAAAAAAAATAATTTTATTTATTATTATTATTTTCACTTTTTTTTTCATTCTCTTTATTTTCTTCTTTTTTTATATTATCATTAACACTTAACATTTCCATCTTTTGAATTAAATCAAATTCATCATCATCATAAGTATCCTTAACGAATTTTTTGTAATCATTTTCCCATTCACAATCTTTTATAATTTTTAAACAAATATCATCAGTAATTCCAGGAATAAAAATACTATTCATACACAAAAATTCATAATTATAATGTCCAATATAATATTTATTAATAGCAACTTTCCAAGAATCTATCTTTAAAAAATCTGGAATAGAAGCAAAAGGTTGAACAATTAAAGAAGTTCCCATAATAATAACTAAATCAGAATCTTCACATTCATTTAATTTTTCAAAGAATTTTGAAGGTAAACTTTCACCATAAAAAACAACTTTTGGTTTACATGGTGAATCACATTTATCACATTTTAATATTTCACCTTTTTCAATATATTCATTCATTTTTTTTATATCAATATCAATATGACAATTTGGACAATGTGCTTCAGAAAAAGTCCCATGTGCAAATATTATTTTCTCATGAGGTATTTTTGCTTTATCTTCTAATCCATCTATATTTTGAGTAAATAAATATTTTGCATAATTTTTATATAACATATAAGCAATAAATTTATGTGTTAATGTTGGTTTTGTTTTTGATAAATCGAAAAGTTTAGTAAATTCATAAAAGTAATATGGATTTTTTTTAAATAAATTTATGTTAAAAAATTCTTCAGGTGATGATAATTGATATTTTTCTTGTAATTGCTTAAATAAACCTGTATTTGAACGAAAGTCTGGAATCCCTGCTGTTGTGCTTATCCCTGCCCCAACCATGATAATTGCTTTTTTAAATTTTTGTTCTTTTAATAATGAAATAAATTTTTTGTATTTAATGTCATGTATTTCTTCTTCTGTAAATAATTCATTGTATTCTTTTAAATATTTTTTTTCATATAAATATTGATAATGAAATTTTATTTGTTTTGGTGTTAATTTATTACATTTTTCACAATGTATTTCTAATTTATTTAAATTTATTGTTATGTTATGATTTGAATTTTCTAAATGAGGTTTTAAATGAGTTGATTCACATAATATTTTTCCACAATTTAAACAAATAAATAAATCACCATCACTTGTTTCACATTCTGAACATACTTTTTTTATATATTTTACATTTTCTGGGTCAATGAGATCTTTTGCATGTATACATTCATTTTCTTCTTTTTCTTTTTCATTATTCATTTTAATTAATAAATATTTTTAAAAAAATAGTTTAAATATAATACATTTAAAATATTATAATAAAAAAATAGTTATTCATTGTTTATTTCTACATTTTTTACATCAAAATCATTATATTCTTCAGTATCATTTTTATTATTTCTATTGGAATTTTTATTATTATCTTTACTAACTTCAATATTGTTTTTATCAATTAAATCAGCTTTTTTTACATCTTTTTCTTCTTCTTCTATGTAATAATCTATTTGTTTATCATGTTTTTCTAATTTTTTATATTCATGCTCTGATTTTTCCTCCTCTGCAATATAAATTTTTTCATCGTTTTTTTCTGTTTCATTTTCTTTCTTTTTTTCCTCTTCTTTTTTTTCTTCACTTTCTTCATTATATTTTTCTTCAGTATAGATATTACTATTTAAATTATTATCTTGTTTTTTATTTTCTATTGATTCTTCTATTTCTGAAATTTTTTTTTCATTGTTTTTTTCTTCTTCTTCTTTTTCTTTTTTTAATTTTTCTAATTCTTCTTTTTCTTTAAGAATTTTTTCTTTTTCTTCTTTTTCTTCTTTTTCTTTTTTTAATTTTTCTTCTTCTTCTTCTTCTTCTTTTTCTTTTTCCTCTTTTTCTTTTTCTTTTTGAATTCTCTTTTCTTCTTCTTTTTCTTTTTGAAATCTTTCTTCTTCTTTTATTTTTTTTAAATCTTCTTCTTTTTGTTTTTCCATATCATTTTCATCACCAAAATCTTGATCTTTTTTTAAATTATTCTCATCAATTTCTTCATTTTCTTTATATTCATCCATAATATCATTTTCCTTATTTTCTTGTTTATCCCTTTCATTCATTTCTTTTTTCTCTTCATTTTTTTCTTTATTTCCCTCATTATTATTATCTTCTTCAACATCAATAATTTTTCTTCCAGGAATTTTAATACATTTCTAAATAAAAAAACATTAAAAAAAATAAAAATTAAAAATCTTACACATTCTAAACCAGTTTTATCTTCATTAAAAAATTTAATAAGATCATCTTCTTCATTATAATTTAAATCCGAAATAATTTCATCATATTTTTTATAATATTTCTGAATATTTTCAATAGATTCTCTATTATCAAAAATACATGCATATGCTTTTTCAGGATGATCATTTGATTCGATTTTAACATTAAATTTTTGGGTTTGAACTGAAAATTCAACATTACAATTTCCAAGTTCAGAAAAAACACTTTGTGTCTTATATAAAATTTTTGGTTTATTTTTTTCTTCTTCATTTTTTATTCTTTTCTTTTCTTCTTCTTCTTTTCTTTTTTTTTCACTTTGTATATTTTTTACTCCTTCAAAATCATTTGCATTATAATCATCAAAAAATTTATATTTTGTACTTCTCATTGGGAATTTAGACTTAGGCATTGATTTACTTTCATTTTTAAATTTATAAAATCCTTTTTGAGTTTTGAAAAAATCTATTGAAGGATAAACACAATGATTTCTTTTATAATATTGACTTTTTTCATAATCTCTTTCCCATTTTGCAACATTATAAAATGAACTTCTTTCATTTATTCTTTTTAACATATGTTGATTTTCTTGTGCTACTCTTATTATTTCATATTTTTTATTTGCTGAAATGAAATTATTTCTAAAATCAAATAATGGTTTTTTTGAATTTAAAGCTTTTCTTTTTTGACTATTTGCATTTATTTCTATTATGTGATTTAATAAATTTTGATTATCTTTATCAATTTCGAATTGTCTTACTATTTTTATATTATATTATATAATTTTACATCTATTATTTCTTGCTGATGCTCTATGAAATTGGTTTTGATAAAATTTAAAACTTTCTGGACATTTCATATTTATCATTGGCTTAACATTTTGAAGCTTTCTAGCCATGTATTCATTGTTATAAGTTTTCCAATAGTCATTTAAATGTTTATTAAAAATAAAAGGCCTATTCATATTATTGAAAAATTAAATTAAATATTAAAATATTATAATTTAATTAAGATAATTAAAATTCAATGAAAAATAATATAAATTAAAATTTATAAAATATATAATAAATTTATAAAAATTCAATTTTATCAATATATAGTTTTTATTTTTCATTACCTATTTTTTATTTAAAAGAATTGATATCCAAACAATATAATATTGTTATCAATTAATTATTTATTCTAAATTTTTTTCAATTTTTTTCTATTATATTTAAGAATATAATCAATATATAAAAATTTTAAATTTTTTAATTAATATCATATGGTTTCTTTAAATTTTATTTGATTTAAAATATTTTTAATATTTTAAAAAAATATTTTTATATTTTAATGGGTCATACTCAAAGAAGAAAAGGAAATACTGCAAAGCACAAGCAATATGGTAAAGCAAGAAGAACAAGAAACAAAACAAAAGATTTGGACCAAATTGTAGAAGACTTAGATCCCAAAAATTCATTAAAATTTACAAATATGCCAATAGATGAAGATTTACCTGGACTAGGTCAATATTATTGTATATTTTGTTCTAGATATTTTATAAATCAAAAATCTTTAGATATACATTATAAAACAAAAGAACATAAAAAAAGAGTAAAAGTCACAAAAGAAAAACCATATACAATAGAAGATTCTAAATTATTTGCAGGTAAAACAAAACCAAAAAAAGAAAATAATAATAATGATGAAATAATGGAAGGATAATTTTTCATTTTTTTTAAATTATTAAATTTGTTTTTAACAATTAAATTAATAAATTATTAAATGAATTAAATATATTATTTTTTGACTTGAAAATGAGTAATCCTAATTTAATTTTAAATATAATTCCAGAAGATAAATTTTATTATTATTCAAGAGTATTATGTGATTGTTTAATGATTTTCTCACCTAGTATAGGGTATTTGGCACAAGCAATTAAATTTGAACAAACAAAATCATCAGAAGGTTTTTCAAAATATATGTGTTTAATATTATTATTTGCTAATTTATTAAGGATTTTTTTTTGGATTGGAAAACAATTTACAATTATTCTTCTTTATCAATCTATAGTTGTTATTCTTTCTCAATTATATTTAATTCATTCAAGTTTAAAATATGATAAATCAATAAAATTACCTAATGATATAGAAAAAGCTAAAGAAAAATCAATAGCATTAAATCAATATTTCAAAGTAACTCATTTATTTAAAAAAGAAAAATTTTGGAAATGGGAAAATGAATTAGAATATTATAAATTTTTAATAATTTTTGTACTTTTTTTTTCAGTTTTATGTAAATTTATAGGATTTCAAAATAATAATTTTATAAATTTAATTGGAGCAATTAGTGCTTTTTCAGAATCAATAATTCCTTTACCTCAAATAAGAAATAATTGTATAACAAAAAATGTAACTAATATTTCTTCAATAATGATTTTTATGTGGTTAGGTGGTGATATTTTTAAAACCATTTATTATATTTATTCAAGTTCTCCTATTCAAATGATTATTTGTGGTTTTTTTGTAATTGTTCTTGATATTATTTTATCCTTTCAAATTATTATTTATTCAGAATCAAATAAAAGTCTAAATAAAAAAAAAAATGAAAAAGATGAAGAAGTAATGGATTTAATGAATGAAGTTGATGATGATGAAGATTTAAAAATTAATGTTGATATTAAAAAAATAAATAAGAAAAAAATGAATACTCAAAATAAATAAAAAAAAAATAAGAAATAATAATTTATTATTGTTCATTAAATATTTATTATAATAAATTAAATATTCATAATTTTGAGAATAATATTGTTTTTATAGTAAAATAAAAAAAGATTTTATATATATGAAAATTAAAATAAAATACTTAAAAAAAAATTTATTTAAAAAAATAAAAAATATATAATAATATTCCATCAAAATTATAATTTAATAAATAAATATTATTAATTTAATAAAGCCATTCTTGTGGTATTTCCTTCAAAATTTTTTTCTTAGGATTAAACAAAATCAATTCATGATCCCCACCATAAGCAAATAAATAATAATCCTGACTAACTTCACTTCTTTGTAATAAGAAAGTTTCACTAAAGCAAGTCCCAAAAGGTAAATTATAACTACTTTTTTGTAAAACATAATCTCCTTCAGTAAACTTAATAACACTAGCTTGTGAAGTAGCATTATGACTACCACCAAAAAGATAAAAACACCCATCATTTTTAACAAAAGAAATTCCACAATAAGTCCTCGGCATATTTAATCCATAATAATTATTTAAAGGTAACAATTTCCATTTTTCAGTAAATGGATCAGCAATAACATCAATTTTTTCATAATTATCAGAAACACCACCAATTTCATCAACATATCCCATAAAAACATATAAATATCTTTCATTAACATAACATAAAGAAGCATCTTTCCTTGTATAATTCATATCTGGAAATTCTGTATATGATTCTTTTTGAGTATCTAAACGAGTTACTTTTTTACTTCCTGCACCACCTACTATAAAAACTTTATAATAACCACAATAAATCATAGAATGTCTTTGACGAGGATGTTTCATATTAGGAAATGAAACAACTGCATTTGTGTCTGCATCATAATAACATGCTTGATGTTCATGATTTACTCCTCCTGTTATTACAATTTGATTTTCTTGAAGTACATGACAACTTCTTGAATTATATGGAAATTTCATTGATTCATAAAATGATAATGATGAACTCATTGTTGGACAAACTTTTAACCATTTCATACTTAATATTTTATATAATATTATCCAACAATCTCCTTCAATATATGATATTAATACTGTTTGCTTTTCATATTTTTTTAATGTTGAATTTAATGTTAAATAAATGTCAAATTCATCTTTTTTTGAAAAGAGGAACATATGTTTTAATGTCCATGTGTCGAAACCTCCTATATCGTGGTCGTTGTATTCCATTTTGTAATTTAATGAGTAAAGACCTAATTTTTCTAATATTAATGATTTAATATCTTCTATTTTTACCATTGGATCCACTAGATGGTTGAATTTGAATTCTTTATCTAAGAAAATATTGATAATGTATTTATCATCTAATTTATCCATAATATAAAATCATATTTTTTTATTTTTTTTTAAAATATGATAAAAATAAATTCGTAAGTTAAAACAAAAATTTTTTGAAAGTTAACTTTATTATTTTTATCATTCAGAGTCAATTTATATAAAAAAGATAGATATTAAAAATTATATTTTTTAAATATTATGATAAAATGATTTAATAATTTTTTTTAAGATAAAATTATTTTAAAAAATTATATTTAAATAATTAACATTTTAATATTTTTTCATGAAAAAAATTGTTTAAATAAAGTGAAAATTCAAGTTTAATTTTTTTTTAAAAATAAAAATTAAAAATAATAAAAAATAATTTAAGAAGCCAAACTAAGTTTAGATTTAGTATAAGAATTCAAAAATAGCCAATAGCAAAAATTTTGAATAATTTCAATTAATTCATTTTTATCTTCTTCATTAAAATCAAAAAATGAATTTCTTTCTAAAAAATTAGAAAAAAACTCATTACATTGTTCAGGAAAAATTTCAGCATTTTCAATACTAGTATATTCACTTTCAGAATATTTAGGATCTTTGGATTTAATTTCATTAACACATTCTCTAAACAAAATAATAAATTTAGTAGCAAAAATAAAATAATCTTGATTAGTCATTGGAGCAATATAATCTAAATATTGACAAATGATATCATCACAAATTTTATTATTTAAATTTTTTTTATTTAATAAATAATTTAAAATTGGATGTTCATTTGCATTAGTATAACTTTTCATAAAAGCAGATGAATATTTTTTAATTAAATCCTCAAAAACTTTTTGAACAACTTCATTCATTTTAATATCATCTTTTGAATCAAGTGGTTTTGCTCTTTTAGGTTCATTAAAATAAGGATTATATTTTTGTTTTTCATAATTATTATCTGATGAATCAACAAGCTAAAAAAAAAAAAATATTTATAAAAATATTAAATTAAAAAAATATCTTTTACATATTTTCTAGGTCTTCCTCTTTTTCTCTTTTCAATATTCATTGATTTTAAAATATCAGCATGTTTTGTATTCATATGATTATTTAAAGCTGGTTTTGAAAGATAAGATTTTCCACAGTGTTCACAATTATATATTCTTCCTTCTTGTTCATGTTTTGAACGACGACGACGTTCTAAAAATTAAATTTTTTTATTACTTGATTTGTCATTTGTATCTGATGGTATTGCCATGTTTTGTATTATATTTGGTTGAGGAATTTCAGAATTTTGAGGAATTTCTGGGAGTGGTGTTTGCTGAGGGATGATATTATTCATTAAATAATATAAAATAATGATTTTTTTTAATTTTTTTATGTTAATTCTTTTCCTAAAAATTGACAGGAGAATTATTAATTAAAGATATTTTTTTTTTGATATTTATTTTTTTTATTATTTTAATTAATTATTTATAATTTATTTTTTTTTAATTTTTAAATATTTATTATTTTTATTATTTATAAATTATAATTGAATATGTTTTATTTTTTGATAAATATATAAAATGTAAATTATAATATGTTAAAATTTTAATAAATTATTAAATTCTTTAAAAGAAAAAAATATTTATTAGATAAAAAAGAAGTTCTTTTAGATGGAAAAATAAAATTTGTATATTCATATTTCCAAATAAATATTAATAAATTACACCAATAAAAATTTTAATAAATTGAGTATTAAATTAGTTACATATATCATTAATAATGAATTTTATTTATAATTCATATGTAATTTATCATTAATCTTATACTTGTTAACAATAAAATATTAATTTACTCATTATCAAAATGTGATAAAAAATTTCAACTTTTAAATCTCTCTGAATTATATTAAAATTTGATAATCCATATAAAAGATTTTTAATTATATATTTTGTAATTACCTCCCTGTATGATTTATTATATATTTTATTAATTTTTGCTTTAATTTCCTCTATAAAAATATTCTTCAAAGTTAAATAATTTTATATTCTTTCATACATAAAATGAAATTTAATTATATTTGGATGAGGTTGTTAATATTTTAATATAGAAATTTTATTATTAAAACAAAACTCATATTGTGGATTTAATAATTCATTTTTTATTACATTTTTAATAACAAATAATTTTTTCAATATAATATATCTTGACTTAATTAAATTTCATATTAAATCCATTTTCGATTTTAATTTAAATTGAACATTTTCAAAAAATCATTTTATAAAATTACATAAAAAATAAAATTTTAAAACACAATATAATATTCATGGATATATTGAAAAATAAATATAAAATAAAATATTTATAATAACTATTTATATTAAAACTCTTCACCAATTTTTTTAATTTCTATTTTTGAAGAATCCAAATTTTCAAATTTATAAGCCAATTTTTTTCCTTTTTGGATAACATTTACATTAAATATATGATAATCTTCAGGAGTTTCAAAATTTAATATTTCATCTTTATTAAATAATATATTAGTATTAGTATATGTATTAAATGTAGTTTCTTTTGAAGGTGAATTTAAAATTAATTTAGGTTGTGAATTCAAATAATTTTTTATTGAATTTGTTTCAGTATTATGATTTTTATTTTCATATTTTTGTTCAAAAGATATTTTAGGATTTGAAAAAAATCTATTATGAAATCCTATTGTTGTTTGAGAATATTCAATTTTATTTATATTATTATTAGAGTTTAAAATATTTATATCTTCTATATTTGTTGAACTTGGTAATTGAACTTTATTATCAATAATATTATTTCTAGTTACTCCTATTTTAGGATATAAAACTATTTTTTTTTTATGTTTAGGTAGTTTAAAGGAATTTAATATACTTTTTGATAATATAATATTATTATTTGGACTAAATGATGTTTTTATGTTTTTGTTTCTATTTGTTGTTGTATAACTTTGGGAATTTGGAACATCTTTTGGATTTCTAAGAGACATACATAAATTATTTTCTAAATTAATTTTTGGTTTTTTTAACATTTTCATTATTTATTAAAATTAAATATAAATAAGAAAAAAAGAAAATATTTTTTCACTTTAAAAAAGTAATTAACGAATAACATATATAAAAAAAAATTAATAAATAATAAATAATAAAAAGTGTATATTCCTTAAAAATAAAAATTCAATTTAAAAAAAAAAT